>Ga0115027_10000001_pt1 | contig 99711 bp, 136 predicted proteins | sample Open_0915_D1_FD_83879 | JGI IMG/M metagenome (GOLD analysis project Ga0115027, IMG submission 83879) | Wetland microbial communities from Old Woman Creek Reserve in Ohio, USA - Open_0915_D1 | ecosystem: Environmental > Aquatic > Freshwater > Wetlands > Sediment ...
GAGGAAGAACAGCCTTATAAACAAATGTATCAGCAACTTAAAGCTACAGGGCAACTTGCCAAGAAGTATAATCCTACTACAGGAAAGGTTGAAGAGGTTAATCCTTTTACCCAATCTGTAGTAGATTCTGAAGGAAATTTAATTCCTCAAACTAGTATAGACTACGGAGATATTAGAAAAAGAGGTGACTATATAGATTATATAGGTAAAAATATTGTAGACCCTCTTAATAAGAGAATGAGGGATTTAGGGCTTAAATATAAACAAGGCCCATTTGCATTTACTAAAACAAGTATTCAAGGTAAACAGGTAGGCATGTCTCCTGAAGAAGCGGCTGCTACTGTAGATAATAATGTAGCTAAAAGATTCCTAGAAGAAAATCCTACATTTGCATTTGAATTTGGGAATGATGTAGAAACTGCTAAAAACTATATTAAGGATATAGTTAAACAAAAGGCTATAAAACAAACAGATTATCAGTATGGTAATTTGTCAGACCCATTAGCAGGAAAAAAATATAAGGCATCTTTAGAGGCTAGTAAGTCTAAAGCAGGATTACCAAGTAATTTCTTACCGCCATCAAAAGAACAGGGGGAAGTAAACCCTTTCATAACTGCTAGGCAGCAAGGAGGTGAAACACTGCATCAGTTATATAAATCCTCAGTAGGGAAAGATTATAAAAACCCTAATGAGGTATTAGCAGGTTTTAGTAAAACTGCTGCACAAATAAAACAGATGAGTGCTAAAAAGAATTTAACTCAGGCAGAAGCATATCAACTTTCTAATCTAAAAACTACATTAGATAAGCAGCGCAAAGATTTCTTAAGGTATAATAATGAGGTTGCTGAAAGAAAGACTAATTGGTTTGACCAAGCAGCCCAATCCATAACAGGTAGTCCAGATGCTAGATATAAAAATTTAACATCAGAGCAAAGAAGAAAAGTTAGAGCACAAGCACCTAAGAATGAAGAACAGTGGGCTAAATACTTTGATGATGATTTAGAAGGTAAGACATTGACTTATAGAAATGAAAGACCTTTAGAACCTGAATTGCAGAAATATATAGGAGCAGGAATTAACTATTCTGGAAATTACTTTAGAAGTAGTAAGGGGGGAACTGCTAGTAAGAACTTTAAAGATGTTGCAGATGAAGCGGGGGTAGATGAATTAGCATTAAAACAGGCAATTCAAACCAGAGCATTCCCTGTACATAGAATAGATGCTACTGGTGAATATGCAATTAGAATACCTAAAGATTTGAAGATTAATCCTTCAGGTAAACTAGACTACAAGAAAACATCTACTAAAAAAGATGCAGTTACCCTATACTTTACTTTTGATGATGCTACTCAACAGATGAGTGAAATGCTTAGATGGGCAGAACAAAATAGATTTGAAACTGGTAAGAAAAGTAAGACTTTTCAAACACCTGTTGGTAGTATAACTATTGAGAAAACAAGACAACCCGGTATATTTAAGGCTAATAATCAACTGGTAACTAAGGAAGGATTGGAGAGGTATATGTTAAATGCTTCGGATGAATATATCTCAGATAGATATAGAGTCTATCTACCCTCTAAAAAACTTAATCAACCAACTGAAGAATACTTGGAAGAGTAGTATATTTTGTTGTGTATTAATCAAGTATTTTATATAATTGCCTACTAATTTAAACTGATAATGGGAAAAAAGAGATTAGATACATATGCAGATTTTAACCCAACTCCTAAACAAAATACTCCTATTTTTGAAGGATTGGGGAAAGCCTATGCTAAGAGCACTTTAACATCCCCCGAATTTGCTGGGGATTATGGTTTAAGAGATACTACAAAGTATGATGTAGGAACTGTAGCAGAAGATATACCTAATATTGAAAGAATTAGAGGTGAAAGACAATCTGCATTATCTCAAGCAGGTGCTTTTGCTAATCAAGCAATTCTAGGTGAAGTAGTTGGCGGTACAATAATGACATTAGGAGCATTAGCGGAAATACCTGAGTTAGTATATAAGGGACTTACAGAAAGTGAATCTGAATTTAATAATGCTATATTTGAGGCCGGAGATAGCCTATCTAAGTGGACTAGGGAAGTGACACCTATATACCAAACAGGTGATAGATTTAGTGATACTGGATGGTGGTTTCAAAATGGAGTAAGTGTTGCTAGTGCTGCTAGTATGCTGTTGCCTGGAGCAGGAGTTGCTAAAGGAGTTGGTAAGATAGGTCAACTAATGAAGTGGAGTAAAACTGCTACACAACTTGCTGAAACTGGGCTAGGAGCATTAACTATGCGTCATGCTGAAAATTTCAGAGAGGCTAATGGAATATTCCAATCTGTTTATAATGAAGCCCTTAATAAAGGATTAGATGAAGAAACTGCTAGGAAACATGCATCTGACGCAGCAGCATTAGACTACGGAGCTAACTATGCTAATCTAGCATTTGATGTAATCCAGTTAGGGGCTTTAATGAAGCCTACTAAAGCATGGACTAGGAATATAGGGGGATTAGAGTATGGCTTAGCTAAAGGTTTAGGTAAACTACCTGAATCTAAATTAGGCAGGGCTATGTATTGGTCTAAAGATAAGTTACTCCCACAACTAAGTGAAGGTGTTGAAGAAGTAGTAAATACAGTTTCTCAAAAAGAAGCTGAGAGATATGGTAGAATCCTTAATGACCCAACTAAAGATGATAAAACTGATTTTACTCAAAGGTTAGGTAACTATTTAGGAGATGCAGAAACTATCGATAGCTTCATTTGGGGAGTTGCTGGAGGGGCAGCATTTCAAGGTATTGGTAACCTATTAGGTCTAGACCAATCTAATAATGTAGTACAGAATAAGTTAGCAGAGGTTGCTAAGAGACAGGATACTATGGGTAACTACCTATCCAATATCTCAGCAGCATCTAATAAGGATATTATTACAGATTCTGAGGGTAATATTATTGAAGATTTTAGAGATGCAGATAGAGCAGATGTTACTAGGTATATTGATAGTCAAATGGATAAGATGGCATTTGACCTATCACAATCTGCTAGCAGAGCTGGTAATGTAGACTTTCTATTGGAGCATATTGAAAGTCCTGACTTTACTAAACAAATGGTTGAATCTGGTATTACTACTCCAGAAGAGGCTAGAGAAAGAGTAAGTAAGATTAAGAATGAGATTGAATTAGGTGAGAAATTATATAAGCAATCCTTTAATAGATATTACAACCTAGATGTACCTCAAGAAGTTAAGAACTATCTGACAGATAAAACTACTGCTTTAGAGTATGGCAGAGCCAAAGTAGCAGAAATGAAGGATACTTACTCTAGAGAATATAATGATAACTATGCTCAAGATGAGTACTTAAAGGCTTATGGTAGTAATCCTGCTGTGCAAAATACCATTGATGTAATGTCACATCAAATTGCAATTGAGGGGTTAACTCAACAGCTACAATCTGCTAAGAAAGAAGATAAGGAAGATATAAAAAATACTATAGGTAAGCTACAAAATAGTTTACAGGATATACAATCAAATAGATTTGGTAATGTTGACCCAAATCTTATTAATCCATCTGTATATGAATCCAAAGCAAGACAACTGGTATTTCAACATCAATTTGATAATTTATCAGAGGATATTGCTAAAGAACAATCTCCAGAGAATATTAAGAAAACTGAGAAAAAGGTTGAGAAAACTAAAGAGTCTATAAAATCAGGTATTGCTAATAATGAGGTAACTAAAAAGAAAGAAGAGAAATCTAAAAGAGTTGCTGCTAATAAATCTATTATTAAGGATAAGGAAGCATTTACACTCAAACCTGAAGAAATACCAACTCAAGAAGAAATTGATAGGACTTTCGAAACTGATGAGGGAGAAGTAGTAGATGTACTAGGAGAAGAAACTTCTACTAATCTAGAGTTAGTTGGTAAATATGAAGCAGACCCAAATTATGATTTAAAAGTTGGAGATTTACTTGAAGATGGTAGTATAGTACACAAAATAAATAAAATCACTACTGGAATAAGAAAGGGTCAGATAGGTATAATTGAAATTAAATCTCCAGATGGTAAAGTTAGTCACCATGATTCCAGAAAAATAAGATTTGACATATACAGGTCTTCAGATGTAATTTCAGAACAAGAGTATAATCAATTTGTTAATACTGGAAAAGTTAGCAATGATAGATTACAATCTATTGCAAGTAAAGTAATTAATAAAGAAGAATTATCTAGTAGGGAGAATTCCATATTTACTAATAAAACTGCTGATATTAATACTATTATTAGAGAAGTATCTGGAGATATAACACCTCAATCATCAAGACTCCAAGAGTATAATACTAAGAAACAGGAATTAGATACTGAGAGAAATAACATTCTAAGTCAGTATGATGCATTTGAAGCAGAAACAGGGGAAAAGTTTACTAAGGAAAGGAAAGAACTTGAAGAGGCTTACAGGGCTAATTTGGACAAGCTTAATAAGGAATATGTAGATGCTATTCCTGAAGGAGAGAAATTAGAGGCTGAAGTAGAAGATACTGTTGAAGAAACTTCTAATATTCCTGAAGGATTTAATGAGGATAGCGCTAAAGAGGTTAATAATGATATAAACTCTATAGATGATGAATTTCTGGATAATGACAATATTAAAAAACTTAAGAATAGCTATAATGCAATGGCTAGACTGGATAGAGAATACGCTATCAGAAATGGAAAATATCAAGAAGTTTCTAATGATTTACATCCTAACCTGTATAAACCTGTACTTAATCCTAACAAGTATGCTCCAGGTACTAAAATAACTCTAAGAGTTGCTGATAGAAATGATATTCCTGTAACTGACCCTGTTACTGGAATGATTACTACTTGGGGAAGTATTAAGAATAGTGTTAACTATAATGAGCAAGTTCCTATTGAAATAGTAGATGAGGATAATAATGTACTGGGGTACTACCATGATATTAACTGGACTAGTAATTCTGATAAGGTAGTTAATCCTTTAGAAGATTCCGAAGAGGCTAAAAAGATTAGAGATTATGTTGTAAGTAGGGGTGAAGTAGAAACTTCTATTACTGAAAATAGGTTTGGAGTTCTCAATAGAACAATGGATAATAAAAAGTATCCAGTTAATCAAATAGTTGAAGACCCAAATGTAACTATTGCTGTTGCTGAAAATGCTGTAGAATTATTTGAAAAGAATAACTTTAACTTAGTTAATAACTTCTTTGCATCTCCTCTACATAAAGGATGGAATTATATGATTGTTCAAGTAGGTAAGAAGCTTGGTACAGATGCTTATATTGCATTACCTTTATCTAATATGACCTATGATGAGTTAAGTAAATCCAATGAAGACTTATTCCATAAGATTCATTATAGTGTTGAGGCTGCTATTAATATTTATGTAAAGAATGGGGATAACTTAACTACTGGTGAGAAGAGCCTGTATGAATCTATAAAATCCAAGTTAGGATTAGAATTAGCCTCTCCACAAGGAATTGTATCTTATCTAGGAGCATTTCTACATAATGATAAAAAATCACCTTTAGGAGAAAAGAGTCAGTTTAAATTTGAAAATGGGAATATAACCTTTAGAAGGAAGAAACCTACTAAAGGACAGGCTACTCAATTCTTTGTAGGTAAAAATGTGGCAGATAAAGAAAAGATGTTCCAAATTCTACATGATAATATTGAGTCAATGCTAAAGGCTCAATTCTTTAATACTAGTAAAGAGTATGTAAATGAAGATGTTAACATCCCATTACTTACAGAATCTGGAGAAGTTGAGACAATGAACTACTTGCATATAGTTAAATCTGCTACCAAAACAAATATAATGGGTAAGGAAGTAGATACTAATCCAGATGGTAGTAAGGTATACTCATATACAGTTCAGAAGGTAATTAGATTTGATACTAGTTTTATTGAACCTAAACCTACTGGTACAGATGATACTACAGTAACTATAGTTAATGATATAGTAGAAGAGTCTGATGTAGAGTATGAAGAGTTAGAACCTATGGAATTCAACTTTGTTGATGATGGGTATTCTTTTGCTGTATCTGAAGATAAATTTGATAGCCTTAGTAATTCTTTAAACTCTTTACTGGTAAAGGATTTAGGTTTTGCTAGGCAAGATGATATTGTACAGTATATTACTGAGAGAAGTTTAAGTAAACTTTCTGAGAATAAAAGTATAAATATTAAGGCTACTACTGATGAGCTAAGAGATACTTTTAATAAGAATACTGCTACAGTAGAGTTTAATATAAAGAAGATTAAAACTAATATCCTTAAGGCTAAACAATTAAAGAAATCTGATGATGTTACTAAGTTTGAACAACAACTTACTAACCTAGAAAACTTTAAAACTTTACTTAGTCAAGTTAATGCTAGTTGGGATAACTTAGTGGGATTTGCTATTAAAAGGCTTGAAAGACTTAATGGTATTAAAGTAGTTGATAATCAAGATGATGATACTGAATTTGAAAATGATTTATTTGAAATAGAAGGAGATGAAAATGCTAACTGGAAAGAAAGTGATTTAACTACTGATAGAAAAAAATCTTTAAGTAGAGATGTTAAATTATTTTGTTCTGGTATAGTAGATTTAAAGAATGATGGGCAACCTAATAAAACTTGGATTGGTACTAATAGGTTGATGTCTTTTGACACAGTTTATAATACTGTACAGGCATTAACTCCTAATCTCCCTCCTAATCTAGATGTCATTAAGGATGAACTATCTAAATCTGTAGATGCATTCCCTTGGTTAAATGATTTTATCAGTAAGTTAGACAATGCTAAGGATAGTACTAAAAAGTCTATTGTAAAGGCTTTAACCAACTACTATAGCAATACAACTAGTTACAAGTATTCTAAAGATGATTCTGGAAATTACTTTGTTAGAGTATTTGAATCTGATGCTACTTCAATGGGAAAGGTTATCCTTAATAGTTGGGAATCAAACTTTAATAGAAGTAGGCTAGTTACCTACGACGAAACTTTAAAATTAGATGAATCTGCTGTAAATATTTGGTTAGATAGGTATGATAATTTAGTTAAAACTAAGGGGGTAAACGTATCTATTGAAGATGTAGTAGGACTGCTAAATGAAGTTGGAGTTGTGCTGTCAAATGGTGCAATGCAGGATATTAAGAATAATGGTATTGAAATCTCCAAAAGGAAAACTATTAAACTAAATACTATTCTTAGTGATTCCGCAAGTCCTTTAGTAGTAATTAAGGAGTTTTTAGAACTGAATAAAGGCAAAGAACTTACCACTAAACTAACAACCAATACTGCACTAAAGGTTCTTGCACAACTACAAAATAGATTTGAATCTAAACTCCACTCTAATTCTCAAAAGAGTGGTGGTAGAACCATTTTTAGTTATGGTAAGCCTAAATTCTTTATTAACAGGTTCAGAAGATTTAATGATTATGTGGAAGGTAAAGATACTGAGATGGGTAAAATACTCAACTCTCCTTTTGTAACTAACCTTTTATGGGCTAAAAGTTTAAAGGATATTCATAAGAGAGAGGCATTCATGGCAAACTTTGACTATGAAATTGCTGATTTGGAACCTATTAGTGAGTTAGGGGAGAAAAGTAGAAAAGGAAGAGAACTTACTAATGTATCTCCTGCTGAAGTCGAACTGTTTAGACTATCTGGATTAATGGCTAAGAGGGCTGATAAATCTGGTGGAAAGAATAGGGTTATTAGTCTAGTACACCCAACTACTTCAGATAAGAGTACCATTCATAGCATTACCTCAATTGCTGCTGATTTAAAGTTTAATCCTGATGGCAGTTTTACAGAGGAATCCTACAAGATACTATTTGATAATCTAATTCTCCCTGAGATAATTAGGATTAGACATTTTGAGGCTTTGAGGGATAAGGGTATTGATATATCTAAATTTGAGGGATGGGCTGATGGATGGGATAAATTTATGACTATTCCTGAAATGAATTCTTATGAGGAACTATTTATAGGAGATAATCTTAATCCAGACCTTGAATCTAACTATAGGGATATTATAGACAGAGTTCTTAAGAAGCATATTACAGCCTTAGTTGAAGAGAAAACTAGATTATGGGATAAGTATTCTATAGGATTAGATATTAAAAATGCAAATAATAAGGTAGTTGAAACTAGTAAATTTCTAGATAATGATTATCTAGGATACCTAGCAAGTAAAGGTGCAAAGGATAATACTAGAGTTGCTGCTATATATGATATGGTAGGACAATACCTTATTGGAGATACTAATACTTGGGGATTATTTAATACTGACCCAGCACAATACTTTGATAAGAAAGCATTAAAGGCTTGGAATGAGGGTAATAAAGATTTGGCAATTCAAAAAGTATTTGAAAATATGGGTAAGAGACTTGCGGCTGATATTGCCCCAGGTGAAGAATCTGTTGCTAATGATAGTGGTACAATTACCTATGCTTTTGTTAAAGACCCTAAAGTTACCTCACTAAGATTTGAGCAACTTAAGGAGCAGTTTGGAGATTCCATTGCTAATGCTTATGATGGAATGGATGGTACAGATGCTCAGGAATTTGTAACTCTTCAAGAACATTTATTTAATATGGATGCAGATGGATTACTTCCAGATGGAATGTATGATATTATTGCAAAAACTATTCAAGAAGAAATTAGTAAGGGAAATCATTACTATACAGATACTATCATAGCAAATTTAAATGCTATAAATCCTGATTTAGGAAGTAAGTTTAAAGAATTGGTATTCCAAGTTAAGAAGCCTGTTTATGTAGAAAATGTATTTGATAGTGATTTAGGAGTTGAAAGAAGAGTATATGTTAAATCTTCTGCTTATCCTCTAACTCCAGAATTATGTGCTCAAGTTCAAATGGATGATGTCAGAATAGCAATGGAGCAGCAAGGTATTCAAAGACTTGCATTTGCTACGGCAACTAAAGTTGGTAACTATAAAAAGAATATTGAACTATTTGATACTGATGGTAATGTTAAGCCTAACATAGATTTCTCTACTTCTAAGATGGTAGTTCCTAGAAGTGGGTTGAGAGATCAGATGCCTGTTCCTTATGATGAAATGAAGAAGGAAATTAAAAAGGTATCTCAAGCATCTAAGAATCTATTTGTTAATATTAAGGATGTTCCAGGAATGGCTGAACTAGAGCAGGAATACCTTAATACCTACCATGAAATATTTAAGGAGCAGTATGCTAAACTACAATCTGAAGTATTAAATGAAAATGACACACTAAATATTCAGAATCTTAGAGAAATACTACTCGAAGAGGCTGCTGGTAGAGGATATCCACTATCAGATTTCCAGATGCTAGAGTTAGATGAGAATTTAAGACTTCTACCATTTAGTCCTAATGCTGCTAAGTATGAATCATTACTTAACTCTATTGTTGAAAATAGGGTAGATAAGGTAATGTTACCTGGTAAATCTTTTGTACTATCTACCGAGTTAGGGTACAAGGTGAAACCTGCTGAAATACTAGAAGGTAATGCTGAAAATATATCTAAACTTAAAGGTAAAGGATTAGTTACCACTAGAAACTTTACTGGAGAATTACTACCACAAAGACTTGAAGATGGGGCAGTTAAGCCAGCACAAGTTATTATGCCATTTAAGTTTAGGGATAACAATGGTAATCTACTTCACATAGAGGACTTTATGGATGGGGATGGATTTGTAGATACTAGTAAGTTACCAGAATCTGTACTTAAGTTGTTTGGAATGCGTATCCCTAACCAAGGGCCTAACTCACAATCTGCTATTGAGGTAGTTGGATTCATGCCTCATAGTGCTGGGGATGTAATAGTTGCAACTAAAGACTATCTAGCACAAATGGGTTCTGACTTTGACGTGGATAAGTTATATGCTTATATGTTTGAAACTGAATACAGAGATGGTAGAATAGTTAAGAAGGATTCTTTAAAGAATAAGATAGTAGATATCCACCTACAAATACATGCTAATCCAGACCCAAGAGTACAAAGACAAATTGCTAAACCTATTGGTGAGTGGAAACTTAAGGATATTGCTAATGAAGTAACTAAACTTAAACCTAAAGACCATACACCATTTAGTCCTGCTAGTGATAACTATCAGAAGATGAAGTTTATAAACGCGGTATCAGGTAAGGCAGGCACTGGGGTTTATAGTGTTGCTTCAATGTTTATTGCTAATATGCAAGGTAAGAGCCTTATATATAAAGTAACAGATGAACTAGGTAATAAAGTACCGATTCAACTAAATATAGGAAATACTGTATGGAATGGAGATATATCAAATATTTACACAATAAGGACTCAAAATTTAATTGAAAATGCTGGTGGATACAATAAACTTAACGATGATGAAAAGAAGCAAATAACCTATAAATCTGAGGTTGTAGAGGGGCATCAATCAGTTGCTGTAGATAATGAGAAGTTACAGTTAATGGATAAAACCAATGATAATAAGTTTACCTTTAACTATACTATTGCTGCAATGTCTGCTGGATTTGAAGATGAGTTAGTATGGTTAAGAAGTCAGCCTATTATATTTGATTATGTTGAGGAATTACAGTTTCTTAAATCTCCGCTATCAGGCTTCTTTGGTAATGCTGAATCAGAGGCTTATCATAGAGTAGTTGAGAAGTATGGATTTACAGAAGATATGGTAGGTAAGTCTAATCCAGCATTACTTACTATTGAAAACATGAAGAAAAGTATTGCTGGCGGTAATGAGGGATTTAAGGGTATTCAGAATGCTGCAATAGAAACATTCTTAAAGTTACATGAGATAGGATTAAAGATTCAATCTGTTACATCTGCTACCAATACAGATAGTAAGGGTATTGGTATTACTATGTTAAGTAACTATGCTAAACAACAGGCTGTTGAAAACTTAGTTAATAGTCCTATTGAGAATGCTGAAAAGTTATTAGGCAACTTTAATGTAGATGGTAAATTGGTTGAACCCACTACAATAGCTGGATTTGCTACTAAATATGGTCTAGAAACTGCTAATAACTACTGGAGTAACCTATTCCCATATCAAACTAACTCAGTTCAAGAAATGTTTAATAAAATTCTTGAATTAACTGGTTCTGAAGAAGTTGGATATACAAGTAAGGCTAATACTCAACAGGATATTTGGACTGATTTTAAGAGTTATTTATTCAGTAGAAATGACTTAGGCATAGTAGAAGATGGTACTGATATAAATAGTGAAAGAGATAGGCTATTTATTGATAGAATGGATAAGAAAGGTAATGTAACTAAGAAATCCTTTATTGCTAAGATGCAAGAGATATCTGAATTACCTGAGATGAAGAGAAGACCTTTTATTAATAGGCTCAACTTTACTATTGATTACAATGATAATAAAAATTCTAGAGTTGGATTTAATGCATCTGCTGCTGAAAATTTAGAGGAAATACAAATTTACCAGGATATTATAGACTTACTAGTTAATGACAGACCTATTCCAAATAGTGATATGACTTCTAGGCAAATGATGGAAGATTTAATTAAAACTCAGTATCTAGGTGGAGGTATTCAAGAGGCTATACAGTTTATTAAGTATATCCCAGCACAATACTACTACTTAATTCCATTTGCTGAGAAATTATCAAATGTCTGGAATGAGTTGAATGTATCTAATAACACATGGTTAAACTTTAATAGTGATTCATTACCTAACTTTATTGAGCAGTATATCCAGCATAATCCTAATAAGATAACTGATATTAAGATAGAATCATTTAAAAAGGATGATAAGGGCAATACTATTATTACAGATAAATCCATAGTCACTAAGAAAGATGATGAGAAAACTTCAGAACCTTATGTAAAAAGATACAATCCTAAAGCAAAAGGTAATAAGACTGAGTTATTTAAGTTTACTGGAAAGTTCTGTATGAAAGGATACCCTATATACATTCAGATACCCACTCTAGGAGCATTTGGTATGAGTGAGTACAATGCTAATCTACCTCAAGGCAGTATGCAAACCTCTCTACTAATGACTACTCCAACAGTTAATCCTATAGATGCTAAGAATACAGTAGATAACTCAAACAACAACTCTACTGAAATTAGCAATCCTTTAACTAAACTAAATAAAGTTGAGGAAACTGCATATAATCTAGGATTATCTACAAAAGAAACTGATTTAAAATCAATTCTAGAGAAAACTAGTGTAACCACTTCTAATCCATACTACCAACTACTTGCTAGTGAAATGGTAAATGTGGTAGGTAATACTAAGATAAGTATTGATAATTCTGTAGCAGGCGATGGGATGTATAATCATTTAGAAGATACGATTAAAATTAATGTGCCATCTATTCAAAATCCTGCTAAACTTGCTGATATTATTCTACATGAAGGAATTCACGGAATAACTTCAAAGACTATTAAACAATACTTATCAGATAAATCTAAGTTACCTGTTAAAGTAAGAGAAGCTTGCGCATCTTTAGATACTTTAAGAAATACTCTAAAGGATAAGGTAAAAGACACTAAAGAATATAAAGAATACTTGGCTAAACAATATAAACGTAAGAAAGGTGAAAAAATAGTGTTTAGTCTAAGTGAAGCATCTCAATTTGCGCCACTAGATGATTTATTTGAATTTGTTTCCTATAGTTTAACTAGACCTGAAACACAAAAGTGGTTAAATGGTATTGAGTATAAGAAAGACCAAACTGCTTTAGATAGATTTAAGGATTTACTTAATAAGATATTCTTTGCTTTAAGGGGTATGGGATTTGAAATTAAGAGTGGTACAGCATTGAGTACAGCATTTAAGAATTCTGTTGTAGTATTAAATGCTCAGGAACTATATGAATCTGATGCAACTGTAGTACCAATTACCAAACTATTTAATCAATATGGTATAGACTATAAATTTACTTTAAAAGGTGATGTAGTTGTAAATGCTGAATACAAGCAACAAAATAAAGAAGAATATGAAGAATTGAATAAGAAAAATTGGAATAGTAAATACAATGAATTATTGCAGGAAGAAAGTAAGATATTCAATAAAATAGAAGATACGGAAGAATTAAGTGATTATGAATTATTCCCCGGTATATTTGCTAATGAAGGGCAGAGAAAAGCTATAGATACCCTTAAAAATTTTATAAATTCTGATAGAGAAGTGTTTACATTAATTGGAAGGGCTGGAACTGGTAAAACTACTATTTTAAATAAAGTACTAAGCGTGATACCTAAATCTATTAGAGTAGGGGGAGCGGCAGTATCACATAAAGCTAAAAAAGTATTAGGTAAAAGTATTGGTAATGATAAGGTAAGTACTTTAGCATCAATGTTGGCAATAAAATTAGATGAATCTACTGGAAAATTTACTCCTGATGAATTTGCCAGAGAACAAGGTAAAGTTCCTATTAAAAAATATAAATTAATAATTGTAGATGAAGCCTCTATGATTTCTGAGGAAATGTATAAAGAAATTCTTAATATGAAAAATCCTACTACTAAAGTAATTTTTGTGGGAGATAATGCACAACTTCAACCAATTGGTAGTGAGGAAGATAGTCCTGTATTTAGTATTAATGATAAAGCAAAATTAACTGAGATAACTAGACAAGCGAAAAATAGTCCAATATTAAATGTAACTAGTAAAATTGCTCAAAATATAGAATCTAAAACTTCAATATTAAAAGTAATAAATAAGGAAGATAGAATTGATCTCTATGATCCTACTACTAATTCTTCTTTAATATTTACAAAAAATGAGGAAAAAGCTATTGATAGTATTGTTAATGATATTAAAAATTCTCAGGGAGATGTAAACTATATTAAAGCAGTGACTTTTAATAATGAAGTGCATAATAGTCCACAAAGTGTTAAAAATTTAAATATTAAAATAAGAAATAAATTATGGGGAGAACAGTCTAAAAATCAATTTAATATTGGAGAAATTTTAACAGCCTATGATGGGTATAGAAGAGATATTGGGGCAGATACTGATGAACAACCAATATTTAATTCAGAAGATTATACAGTTAGCGGAATAGAGAATATAAAGAATCTTAGGCACACTATTTTAGTACAATCAAAAAAACAAGGTACGAGAACATTTACATATAATTATGATATAGTAATTGTGTCTTTAAAGGATTCTGATGGTAATGATATTGTAGGGTATTCTGTGCCTGTAATTGCTGAGGCATCTAAAGAACAATTTGAAAAAGATTTAAGACATTTGTGGAATACTGATAAGCAATTAGCATTTAAATTAAAAGAGCAGTTTGCTAATTTACACTATGGTTATGCAATAACTTCTCATAAAGCTCAAGGTTCTACTTATAAAAATGTATATGTATTTGAAGATAATATTTTAGGGAAATCTAATGCTAGTTCTATAGTAAATAAAAATAAATCTCTATATGTAGCTACTTCTAGAGCAAGTAATAAATTAGTGGTAGTAAGTAATGATAATATAAAATCTGATGCAACTGTATCTAAACCAACATTTGATACTTCTAAATTTACTCTTACCCCAGAAGATTTTACAGAAGGAGATATTATAGAATCACTTGCTGTATTTGAAGAAGAGCCATTTAACTCATTACCAAGTAGAAAGGATGTTTATAATCAGTTTAAAATTTGGGATGGTAAGTTAAATAGACCTGAGACTTGGAGTATGAATGTTGACAGAAATGCTTTAATTAAGATTGCTCAGAATATCAATAAGAATAATGAAGTATATTCTGCTAAAGTAGAGCAACAACAATTCTTAGATAAGGGTAAGTATTCTACTAAACAGTATATACAACTAACCATGAAACCTGAATTTAATAACTTGAATACTAGAATGGAATACATAATGAATAATAAGGAGAAGTTGGAAGAGTTGATGAAGACTTGTAAGTATTAATAGATTGGGAGATTTCTCTCCCCTATTTTTATTCAATATGTATAAAATATAAAAAAATTTTTACTCAAATTGAGTACTTTTAAATTTTTGAATAAAAGTACCCTATTGTTATTTTATAGATGCTTATAATAATAGATAGTAAAAACTTTCTAAATATTTGATTTGCAGATAATTGATTGATTTGAATATGTTGAGATAATATAATAAATATATCGGCTCGCTATAATAACATTAATCTATACCAACACATTTATTAATCAAAATTTAATTAATAATTGTCTCACCCAAAAAATAAATCTATAACTAAAAAATGATTAATACAAAATGTTAAATAGCAATGAATAAATTTAATGTATTTTTGATTAACTAAAATTCCCTTACTATATTTGCGTAAACAAAAAAAATAAACAAACTATGGGAAAAGTTTACAATACTACAAAAAAAGTAGTGATAGATTCATCTACTGGGGAAGTGATTAGTGAAGAAAATACACAATGTTACAAAACAAAAGAACCTGCATACATAAAAACATATGTGGATGATTTAGTTAAAATTACAAGTATTCCTGATAGGAATAAAAATGTTTTATTATGCATGTTAAAATATGTTGGATATGGTAATGATATAGACATCTCAATTAGAATAAAAACTAAAATAGCAGTAGAATTAGGATGTGGAGTTGGGAATATTAATAATGCAATAAGTGCTTTAAAAAAAGCGGGTATTTTAATCAGCACATATAGAAGTTGCTACCTACTTAACCCAGATTATTTTGCTAAAGGGGACTGGATAGCAGTAAATAAAATAAGAACTACTATTGAATATAGTAAAAATGGTAAGAAGATTATTAGTGATTTTATAAATACTAAATAAGAATAGTATGATATATTTAATGCAAAATAGAGATTTCTTTAAAATCGGATATACTGATAATTTGGAAGGTAGATTATCTTCTTTGCAAACAAGTAACCCAGAAACTATATTATTAGCTGTTATAGATGGGGATATTAAAGAAGAGAAATTATTACACAAAAAATTTGAGAAATATAGATATTCTAATGAATGGTTTTTTAAAAGTATAGATATATACGAATATTTTAAAAATACTACAAATGATAATAAATATTCAAATTTATCAACTAATATATCAATTCCAGTAGATCCTAAATCTAAGATATTTTCTGATGTAAGAGCATTTAGATTTTTATTATACTTTGGTACATTTATGTCAGAATCAAGGAGAAATCATTGTGGTAATATTCTATATATTGATAATTTTATCAAGAGTTATGTTTGTAAAATGATGCATATAGAAATACCTTCTTTTAGAAATACTTTATCTTACATGATTCATAATAATATGATGGTAAAACACCCCTCTTTAAAAAATACATACATGTTAAATCCAAATTATTTCTATAAAGGAGAATACAGTCATCATATTAAGTGTATACAGTATTATAATACGTTAGAAAATAATAAATTAGAAGAATAATATGATACTATCATGCCCTGATAAAAATACTACTGACTGGAAAAAGTTAGTAACCTACTTAGGTAGTGAGCAAAAGGCTATGGCTGCTTACTATGCTAATAGAAGTGAGATACCTTCTATTGAAGAGTTGGAAGGCAAAGGAATAGGTAAAGATGAAGTACCTAGATTCCAAAGACTTATTGATAATATACAAAGACAAGTACAAATTATTGATAAGGAAATTATTACAGCAAGAACTAAAATGTCTGACCTTGCTAAATCTAAAAATGAAAAGGCTAAAAGAGATGCCTATCTACATTTTCAACAGCTTGAAAGAGAGAAAGATAAGTTAGTTAAACAGGCTATTGAGGTTAAAAAGTTAGATAGCATTGAGAAGATTATTCCTATTGCTGAGGAACAGATTCAACAGGCTAATAATATCCTTGAAAAAGAAATATTAACAGGTGTTGATTTAGCCAGAGTTCATACTATAGCAGATGTATGGAGTAAATCTACCTCTATAGATGCAGGTGAAACTATATTCTTTACTGAGGAAGAAATACAGGCTATTAGAGAAGGAGACCCTGTATTTAAGGAAAGACTGGATAAGCTTAACTTTATTAGAACTCTTGCTGAGGATTTGAATGGTAGATGGTTACAGGTTAGTAATATCTACCTTAATAGTATGGGTATAGATAAGTTTGGTAGTAACTTTTACTATGATTTTAAGCAAGCCTATAAAGATGCTAATTGGGCTAAGAAGATGGTTATGTCTGTTAGTGACAGTGATAATCAACTACATCAGTTGCTATTCAGAGTTGCTAAAGATGCTAATACTGAAGCAGGTATAGAAGCTAATGAACTGGTTGCTGAAATTGATAAAATGTTTAAAGGATACAAAGGAGATTATAGTGAATTTGCTCAAGAATTTTCTGATGGTAGAAAAACTGGTAATTTAGTAAGTAGATTCAGTTACAAGTACTACGAGGAAAGTAAGTTACTTAAGGATAAGTTAGATAAGGTACTACTTAATATTGAGGAATCAGATTCTCCTTTAAAAACTAAAATGGAATTAAAGGGTAAGGCATATAAGGATTATGCTTCTAAACTTAGGAATAGATCAATTATTCTTGACCCCAGAATACTCTTTCCTGAAGGGGGTGTTAGTATAGACGAAGGTAAGAAATTAGAGCATATTAAGCTTCTTAAGGATACTTTAGGAGAGAAAGGGTATAAAGACTTCATTGAAAGATTTAGTAGCAAAATAGAGGCATTTAAAGAGCAATCTGAGGCTATTAATGAAAGGTTACAGGCTGAATATGGGGAGGAATGGTTTAGGGAATATGAGCATTGGGATGCTGAAAATAACCCATATAGATTAGCAGAAAGATTAATTGATGGTAAAGGAGAAAGTAAGATTAATGGAGAAACTGTTAAACCTAACTACTACTTCACATCAAGTATACCTAAAAGAACTATAGATAGTAAGGATACGGGATACTACGACAAGAAGTATGAGGCTGTTGAAGGTAATGAAAGTAAACTTCAGATGTATGAGTTTATGGTTAGAACCAATAGTAAGCTCAATAAGTATCTAGGAGATGAAATTAGTGGAATAACTCCATATACAATACCAGCATTAGAAAAAACCTCTCTTGAGCACTATATGACAGGTGGAATGAGTAATGCTGTTGGAGAAGCTTGGAATAAGTTTAGAAGTGAATATATTGAAAAAACTAATAATGAGTTTATTCCAGGTTCTGCTGTAACTGCTAATGATAGGGAAATACTTCAGTTAAGGGCTAAGTTTATTACAGATAATAGGGATAGGATATTAGATTACATTAAGTTAAAGCAAATTCAATATGAGAATGCTACAAATTCTCCTGCTACACCTGAAATGATTGCTGAATGGAAAAAGGATATAGTTTCACAAATAGCCAGTGAACAATCATTTGATTTACCAACAATACTTAAACTATATGCTCTAGCAGCAACTAACTATAAGTACATGTCTAAGGTGGAGTTTGCCATGACTATTGCTAATGAAATGAATAGACAGGCTAGACAAACTCAACTAAATTCTTATGACCAAGATAAAGTATCGGATTTTTCTAGAGTACTTAGGGATGCTAATGGTTCTGTAGAATGGGTAGAAGATTTTATTAAACATCACTTCAATATAGGAACTAGACTTAAGGAAGGAGTATCTAAAACTAAAACTTATACTAAAAAGGAGCAAAGACAATTAGATGAGATTGATGCTGAAATTAAGACTCTTCAAGATAGACTTGCTGAAGGTAAGATAGATGAAGCAGAATTTAGTAAGAAGTACGCTGATTTAAGTTCACAAAGAAATAAGATTGGGGGATATTTTAAGGCTTCAGGAGTTGGTGATAAAGTACTTAAATTCTATCAACTTCTAGGAATGGGATGGAATGGGTTTGCAGGATTTATCAATGTTGGAGTTGGACAGTTAGGTAACTATATTGAAGCGTCAGGAGGACAGAGATTTAATGTAGATGAGTTAAATAAAGCAGAATTACTAGTAATGAATTCTATTGCTAAAGGAGTTACTATGGAAATTGTTAATACACCTCAAGCAAGAAAGATTAGAGCTTTAATGGAAAAGTATCAGGTGCTTAAAGAAACTGCTAATGACCTATATGATAATAGAAAATGGGGTAAATTCTTAGGTAGTAAAAAGGCTAAATACCTAATGCCATACACAATGCAATCCATGACTGAGTATGTTAACCAAGCACCTGTAATGATTAGTATGCTTCTACATACTAAGGTTAAGGATGCTAGTGGCAATGAAATATCTCTATGGGATGCTTATGACGAAACTGGCAACTTAAAAGATGGGGTAGAGTTTAATGATTCTGAAGAAAATAGGAAGGATTTCTTAACTCAAAAGAGTAAGATAGATTCAGCTATAGTATGGATTCATGGTAACTATGACCCCGATAGAAAGGTAATGTATAAGAATAGAATACTTGGTAGAGCACTAATGATGTTTAGAGGATGGCTACCAATGGCTATTACCAGTAGGTTTGGTAAGGAAATACCAGATTTTCAAGGTGGGATAATTAGAAAAGGTAGATGGATATCCTATAAAGATTACTATCAATCTGTTGGGGCAGTTAAAGGTTCTATAAATATTATGAAATCTCTACTAATGAAACTTGCTGGAATGCCTTTAGTAAACAAGATTACTAGGGTGGATAACAGTCAACTATTTAATGATTTAATATCAGATGAATTTACAGAGGTAGATGCTGCTAATATGAGAAGAAATATGCAAGCATTAATTATGTATGGTTCAATGATGATTCTTACATTACTAGTTAAGGCTAATATGGATGATACAGATGATGAAGAAAAAGCTCTATGTTACTTCTGGATTAATCAAATTAATAGAATTCAGTCTGATATGAGCTTCTTTATTGACCCGACAGAGTTTGTTAAGCTGAATAAAAATGTAGTTCCTGTATTCCAACTAGTTACTAATTTTGAGAAGGCTATGGAATCCACAACTAATGTTGTATTTGGAGCAGATGATGAGTATCAGCAAGGCCCATATAAAGGACAATCTAAGCAATTTATAGCTTGGGGTAGAGTTATTCCAGGTATGAATCAACTACCCAGATTTAGTTCAATTACAGAACAACTTTACGATAAAAATACTATTACATCAATGGTAACTGATGATGGGGAATAATGCGTGGCTAAAATTTTTTATTGAGCGCAAATAAATAAAATATAGGGAAGATATTAATATAGTATCTTCCCTTATTTATTAACCACAACTAGAATACCCTCGTACACTACCAGTATTCCCGCAACTAGAATAATTTGGAACTGTAGGAGATGAATATAAAACATCCATTGGATTGTAAAATTCTACAGGTTTTCCAAAATTCCAATCTTCATATAATATACCATCTGGTTGATATATTAATTCATATATAAAGTTTACATGATTAGATGGTTCATTAAGAGAGTACTTGAAATTTACAGGCATTCCCTTAATAAGTTTACTATCTAACTTACATACTGGGCAACTATCTTTTCTAATGGACTTTACATTTGAAAATAAGTCATGTAATTTAAAATTATCCAAATTATCTGAATTATAGTTTTTTCTAAATGTCACAGAAGAAGCCCCAACTTTAAAAGCAAAATCTACATAATCATATAAATATTGTTTATCTCCAAAATTCTCTTCTACTACACAATTTATATTAACTGGAATTCCTACATCATTTAATTTCTTACAAATAGTAGTAAGTTTTTTAGTACTTGGAACATCTTTAGTATTAAATATTTTATAGTTTTCTATATCATCTATAGAATGTCTAGAAATATTAATATAACGAACCTTATTTTTCAGTATATCTATAACATTTGAAATATTACCCCCATTACTAGTAAGCACTACTTTTGGGAAATTATATCTTGAAATAGTTTCTAAAGTAGGTGTAAGAAACTCACTATATGTAGGTTCTCCTCCTGATATTGAACATTGTGTAAATATATCAGGTAATATACTAAGATAATGGTTAAGTCTAGATAAGTAAGTAACATCTGTATAACTAGGCTTCCAAAAACAAAATCCACAATTAGCATTACATCCTCCAGGAAGAATTACTGTTAAATTTGGGGATTCTTGTATTGATTTTTTAAGTTTCATATATAATAATTTTTATTATTTCAATAATAAGGGTACCCATAATAAGGTACCCTTAAATATTTAGTTTCACCCCCTGTATAGATAGTTACTCTATCAGATGCTTAAGGTCAGCCTTAACTATTCAGGAATAATCAACAATATCTTTAATAAATTTGAATGTTTCTTCTGGGGTAAGACATGCTTTTAAATAGTTAATTGATCTACATACTAAAACAGAGTTTTCTTTTGTATATCCTATTTTAGAATTTAGTCTATCTATACTCATGGAATATTGAGAATTACTATCTAAACTTAATGGTATATGTGAAAAATAACACAATCCATTTTGTCTATTAAATAATTCCTCAATGTAATTTCCATCAAGTTCAAAACATAAATTCTTTTTCTTAGCATTTCCTTTCACCATTGCACATCTACGAAAGAATGGATTTAGCCCTTTTTGCAAAATTCCATTTACAAACCATGGGTTTGTAGATTTCTTAATACTCCTTTGACTAGACGTTTTTCTGCATCCGCATGATTTTGTTTTACCAGAAGCTAATCTATAAACCGGAACAATTGATGTGTTTCCACAATTACATTGACATAAAAAATAATTTTTATTATTTCTATTGTATGCAAAGTCTACTACTAGCAAATCTCCAAATGTTTTGTTTATTAAATCTATTTTTTTCATCTTACTATATTTATTTTTTACAAAAAAACACAATAAAATGCAAAAATCCAAATAATTATTAAATTATATATTAACTATTAAGGGAGCCACCTCTAACTAATTTCTATCTACACCATCAATATATTCACCAGTAGCATCCCATGTAGGACATTTATATCCATTATAGAAATTAAATAATTCTGAATCTATTAATTCTTCTACACATAGTAGTAACAAAGAATCTTTATTATCAGTATCTAAAGTACTTATCCATTCTTGTAACCTCTCAGTTCTAGTCATTTTATTTAGTTCTATATATTATGAAAATCTATATAATAATTATCACCAATTTTAATAGCATCTACTTCTTTATAATCCACATATTCACAATATTCGTGTGATTTTAATTCTTTCAAACTAATATCCCCTAATTTTTTCTTATTAGTAACATCATACACTACTGAAAACCCCATTTCGTGAAAAGCACAATAGTCCCCACTAATTTCAATATATACTCTAATTTTTTCCATAATTATACTGTTTTATCAAATACTTTAACTTCAGCAAATAATACATTCAAATATAAAAATTCTTTGCTGACATTAATTGAAAATAATGATCTACTAAAATCCCAATGAGGTCTTTCAAGTCCACAAAAAGCTAAGTAAAATCCATTATAGGAATTCCACTCAAAATTAAACAATGTAAATCTCTCCATTTTATTTTTATTAATTATTTTACAACTACAAATCCTGTTTTAGGAGCATAAAATCCATCTTGTTCTACTCTCCAGCTCATTCCTGAAGTATTTGACAAACCAACTACTATAGGTAATCCGCTAGTAGTAAATCCCTGACATACTCCATGTACTAATCCTTTATACCAAGGAGGATTAAACACTATAGTATCCCCCACTTCTGGAATATTTCCTAAAATATCTTTTCTTATTTCCATTTTATTCAGTTTTATTTGTTATTAATTCAGACATAGGAAGAGTTTCTATCCATTTACAGAAATCTTGCCACTCTTGAAGCTTATGATGCTTGCGCTGTGAATAAATAGTTTTAAGTTGAAGATAGTTAGTTGATATACCCATCCATTTTAAATAACCAGATGGTAAATTCTCAATTATTCTTTTAAAACATATTTCTTTCTCGTCTAAAAATAACGGCGAATTATATGCCCTTATAGAACCATTAATCAATTCTATAATACCATCATGTACATTGTTAGTAAAATCATCTTTAGTTAATTCTCTGCTAGTAATTTTATGCATCTTACTCTGAGAACTAACAATGTCTACCCAGTGGTATCTTTGTAATTGTGGGCTAAAATATTCAGGATATTGTAGGTCAAATTGAACTATAATTCCTTTAAGGAAATTATTATGTCCTGAACCACTTGGTGTATTTGCTAGCTTTTTAGCTCTATTAGTATCCCCATTACATATAGATGATATGGCTTCCGACTTATCTAAATCTTTAGGTTCCCCAACTTGCATTGGATAACCACTACGAACTAAGCTTTCTGCCAATCCGTAAATTTTTATATTTTTAATTTTCATGCAATAGTTTAAAAATTACGCCTTTATATTTGTTATTGCCTTTATAGGACTTACCAGACTTTAATAGTTTTTCTATTGTTTTTCTATTAATTCCTGTATATTCTGATGTTTTTATTATATTATCAAACTGTAATATTTGATTATCATATTCAAAGGTAATTGGAACCCATTGTGAAGATTTTGTATTTTTTCTATTAAATTTCTCAATTCTGTATTTATCAAAAGGATCATCTGGATATCTCCAAACAAAACCGTATGCAGATAGTACTTTTCCTTTAGAACATCTTACTATAGGTTGATATTTAAATCCAAGGTTCCTCTCTATTTCCACAGAACTTGTAAAAGTTTTTATAAAATTTCCATCTATGTCATATTGATTTATTGGTTTAGATATCCTTAAAATATTTTTTTCTGACATTTTCTTTCCAGTATTGGCAATACTTATCTTAAGTTTTTGCTCTTCAGATAATTTCTTACCTAATCTAGATAAAGACATATTCTTTCGCCATTCAGGTGTTCTTGGTATATTACGTAATGATTTTGAAAGTTTATCTATAGTCTCTTTTCTTCTTTTTACTCCTAAACATGATTTTTCTACTATTTTACAAATATTCATATCTGGATTAATGATGTCTATATAATGCTGCTCAAATTTCATACATTCTTCTGCATCACAATAATGAATAACATATGCTTTAATATTATAGCATTTATTATAAATATTTTGCATGAACACATTATAATGCTTATTTCTATGTAATAACCATTTATGTTGATTTATTCTTTCAGATAATCCTAATTTATTTGCTGTGCTACCAATATACAAATGACTACCAATTTTTATTAAATATATACCAGTACTTCTATTTATTTTTTTAACTATTACTTTCCCATTACATTCCTCAATAATTTTCTCTAGTTCTTCTATATTTTTTATATTGTTATTCATATAAGTTATTATAATATTAGGTTATTTATTTAAGAGAATCTAGCCCATAAGGAAGTCTTAAAGCCTCAAACATTGCCCTAAGACCTCCCATGTCAATTAATTCTACTTCTAGTCTTTTATTAATTTTCATTATTCTAGTTCTTTTTTAAGTTGGTCTGCAATTAGCAATACATATTTACGATCTACGTAAGATTCAATTTCATCAGCACATCTTCTTACAGTTTCTTCAATTGCTTCAATTTGAATTTGCTTAATAATTATAACAACTTCTTCTTCTGTTGCTGCAACTATAAAATTTTTATACCTTTTTGCAATTTCTTCAGGCTTTCTCATATAATTCTTCATTTAAAAACTCATTAATTGTTTCATAGAAATCTAATTCTTCCCAAGTTTCTCCTTTGTATTTATTTTCAAATTTCAAAGTTAAATATTGAGCCAACTCAACTAGACCTTTTCTACCCTGAGATTCATATATTTCATCAACAAGTTTTGACTTAAAAGTTGTACATTCTGCTTCCATCCAAGATAATTCGGCAACAATATTGTAGTAAGTTTCTAAATAAGATTCTGCTCCATTTGGGAATTTTTCATTTAATTGCAACTGTAGTCCTGAAAATTCCCTCCAATGGTATTCATTAGTTTTACTTCCAATATTATTTATTAGATGTTCTAAACACTGAGTAGTTTGCTGTATTATATCCATTATTCAGTCACTTTACATTTATATTGTATAGGGGCTTTATATAAACCGAATGTTACTGTTTGAAGCAGTTGTTTCCACCATTTTTTATGAGGAGTTTCCAGAATTTTCATCTTAACATTCTTCTCACATATTATTATATCTCCTTTATAGAAATAGTTATTATTGAATTGTAAATAAAATTTATCCCCATTATTTATACCTGGTAATTCTTTATTTTCCATTTCTTTCTTTTAAAAATTCTTGGAATAGTTCTTTATTTGTAAGAATATTATTTTCTAGATTATACTCTAATCTAGAAGCATAATCATATACCCAATCAGCGAACCCAATACATAAATCCTCTATTTTTGATTCTGCGTATTCTACACCTGATTTAAATTCACCAGTAAGTTCATCCTTATATTTACATGCCCAATCTGGAAGGTACGAATAAATTTCTAGTGCTGCTTTTTCTACTTCTTCCTCGTTAAATATTTTCATACTATTTGATTTTTAACTCTTCTAATATCTTCATAGTTAACAACATATCTTTCCCTACCCATCCAATCTGACCCTGTCCAAGTTTCAGTAGTAACTTCTGCCACAGTAACACATAAATCAACAGTTTGATTACATGCTTCTCTCATAGCATTTAAAATCTCTTGTTTAAAAGCATCAGATTTAGTTTCTATTCCAACTACTTTGTCAAGTATTTCTTCAAGGTTAATTATCCTCATTATCCAACTCAATTACTAGTTTATCACTTTTCTTTTTGTAGTTAACCTTTTTAAGATTCTGCTTCTTCTTACCTAGTACAAATTCAATAGATAAATCTTTATCATCTATTAAATGTCTTTTATACTTAGCACTTGCCCCATCCTTAAATGTCTTTCCCATACTTATAAGTATAACTTGCAATTAAAGTTTCAATCTCATTAACTACCTTAAATACATCCATAACATCTTCTCCATTAGAATTTGTATAGCATTTAGTTTTTACTTTAATGTTATTGTTTCCAACAATACTAGTAATACTCTTACTATTAAATTCTAATGAAGTAAGATGTTTCTTCTCCGATTCAATTTTAATCTGAAAGTTGCCCATATTTATAAAATGTGTCAATTCTTTCTTTTGCTCTATCAATAATATCTAAGTCTTCTATTTTACCAAAGAATCCCCAAATACTATCAATAATCTGCTTATTCTTATCTAGTAGAACATATCCATAGACATCTCCATTTAGATAATCTTGTTGCTCTTTCTTTAGCAATTCTTCATCAAATACATCATTACCATCAATATAAATATCAGGCATTGATTCTGGTTCATAAGGGTCTATATCTTTATGAATCTCAATAAATACACCTCTATAAGGTACTTCTAGCTCCATATTATTTTGTTTTATTCTATTAAACCGTTTAGAATTGATTGTTTGTCAACACTTGGGAAAGTTTCATCCCAATCGGATTTGGCATTATCAGCAGCCCATCTAATACAAGCATTCCAAGCATCTTTTTGAAATAATCTAATCATTCCTTTTATTTGTAAGTGCTCTTCTTCATCTTTAAAATTAACACAGTTAAGTAAGAATCTATCTATATAATTATCTGATTGTAACTCTTCAAATTCTTCTACCATACTATTTCTTTTTGTATACTTTCTCTAGCCATATTTTAAATCTCTTACACTTAAATTTAAATATTAATATACCCCCTAATAAAAGTACATTAATAAGATTGCAAGTATACGCAACATTAAGTCCATATAAAATATAGCATATAGTATCCGTAAGTAACCAAAATATATAAAAGGTTACTAAAACTAAATCTTTGTGTGTCACCATGTTATTTCTTTTTTATTTATTGCACATAAAAATTCATTAATATTCTTAAACATCCAAAATAATACATCTGGATTATTAATTGGATTTTTAACTTTAATTTTTCTATGCATAATACTAATATGCCTTTCAAAACTCCAGTTATCTTCCCCAATCATTACCCAACAAATATGAGGATAATTATTAATTTCCTCAATAGTCTTTATAATAAATTTATTCCAAAGATGTAAATGGTCTAGAGGTCTATTCTTTACATAGGTTAATTCCTTGTTTAGAAGAAATACTCCTTGTTTAGACCATCTACTTAAATCCATTAAATCTAATCCACTTAGTAGATTAGTGTCATTTTCAGGATATTCACTATTAACCTCTTTAAAAATAATCTTTAGAATTGGAGATTCCTCAATTAATTTAGAACCTGATAAGCATAATCCATCATATTCTCCATTGTAGGTATAGTGATTGGCTATAATAACTACTTTAATATCTTTAGGTTGAGTTAATCTATAACATCTAAAGTTATCCTCACTACCTTGTTCTGGATATATTATTTTACCAGACTTTCGCTCATTTGCTATAAAAGTATTGATCTTATAGAAATCATTAGAGGTAAGGAATGGCTCTAATTTAGAATACCATTCCTCACCAAATAGTTGAATTAGTCTATCTTTCACCTAATCAATTTCTTTAAAATTAGGGTCTTCCCTTTCTAAATAATATTCCCAACTACCCAAAACATCAGTAATTGTAGTTTCAGCAAATCCCTGAGATTGTAATAGCTCCCTAAAATGTCTACAATACTTGTAAATATTATTATCAGGGTCAAATTCAACTGAGTATTTCTCATTCTCAGTTTCTAATGATAGTTTTACCCTCCTACTCATACTTTCCCATTTTAAACATAAAATTTAATGAATCTATTAATTCTAAAGCTTCTTTTCTATTTAAGTAGGCTAGATTCCTTTTAGAGTTATCATCAGTTTCTATAATACTTAAGAAAATAGAATCTTCATTACTGTAGTCCTTTTGTAACTTTATTTGTTGCTCTGTATCACAAATGCTTATTATAATATCTCTCTCATCAATCATAATCAGTTAATATTTCGTCATTAATATTAGGAATAGAATCTAACTCATTTCCTTTAGGTATTTTACAGCCTAAAAAGTTTTCAAGCTCTTCAATATAAAATGGACTTTGCATAACTACCTTATATTGAATAGAATCTACTCCATTAAAAATTCTTATTTTCTCCTTTAATTTACTAGAAAATTTTGAATATTCCGCATTTTTAAATTTATTTATATCTTCCCAATGTTCTTTAGGAATAGTGAAAGCATAGACAACTAAATTTGGAGATACATCTATTGTTTTGTAGTAATTAGGATATTTTGTAATTAATGATTCAAAATATCTATACTTTTCACCTCTTATAAATCTATATGTTAAATATAAAAACTTCCCATTTAAAGACTTGTCATTATCAATTTCTAAGTAAGCATTGATAAAGTAGCTATTTAAAAATAACTTCTGCCTAGATATTCCTAGACATGGGAGTAAATATGAAGTAGTTCTATTTCTACAATAAGAAATTAATGTATAATTACCTTCAGAATTTTTATTAATCTTTCTTATCCTATACTTCACATTTACCCCATCAATCTGAATATTAATATAATCATCAGTATTCAGAGTAGTATCTCCACATTGTAAACTTGTTATGCTATTATCTTTATAATTTTCAACTATATTAAAAGGTGTGGAAATCTCTACTAATCTACTTGTCTTCTTATTTATAGTAAAGAATTCCTGCATACAAACTATCCAATTATATTTTTACCTAATTCATAGTATCTAAACTTATGTTCCCAACTGTCATTCTGAATATGCCATTTTAATTCTATAATTAATTCAGGAATAGACGGAATCTTATTATATTTAGGATATAAAACATCCATAAAATAAGTAGTTTTTTCTGCTTCACCATCTAAAATATCCCTATCTAATACCCAATCAACTAAATCATCACATAACTCATAAACCTCTGGTTTATTTGCTCCTGTTGTATCAATAGTTACATTGATATATTTATACTCATAATCAGCATATTCAGAGTAATTCTTCTTAAACAATTCCCCATAAAAAGGAGTTTGTAGATAGTAATGATACTTCCAGAAATTAGATATAAAATTACCCGAATAAGTCTTTACATCTACAATATAGACAATCTTTTCATTCTCATCTACATCTACAATATCAGGCTTACCTTTACACTCTATTCCCCATAATTCAGCAAATAGTTCTAATTGCTTAAATTGTTTGGTAAAATTTCTAGAATCTAAGTAATATTCAGTAGTTGGTTCATAGTGTGCAGATGTAATTAGGTTTTCAGCAAATTCTAATGTGTCAGCAGATATTACAGATTTACCTTCCGCTTGAGCAGATTGCATTGTTTCAACATAATCAGAACATCCTTCATAGAATTTCTTAATTACAGTTTCATCTTTTAACCTAGAATCATAATTTACATTATCTCTAGCTTGTAGTATGACTATATTACTTGGACTTGTTAGTAATGGATCTGAAGCCAATCTAACATATTCATCTGCTAATGCTAGCATCCCTCCACTAGGTTTATTCCTAACTACTGCAAACTTATTATAAACTGGTTCATCACTAGTTAGTAGATGGTCTACAATATTTCCTAATTCAAATCCACTTGAGGATTTATCTTCACCATCTATCATAGCCTTAGCCTCTTTAGGGGAGGCTATTAGGCTAGATAGTAGCGAATAATTTACTGCTTTACTTTCTTTGTAATTTAATATTTCTCCCATGGTTGTATTGCTGTATGTAATCCTAATGTACCCCCCTTATAAAATGTTAGAGGGTTTGATATATAATTATGCATTGCCAATCTTTTTAGAAATTTAGTGCCTATCAAAGAACTTATAGAATTTCTAATAGTTTTCTCAGTACAATTTAAAAATTTAGCACATTCTTGAATTTGTAAGGAACTAAAAATTATAATTTTAGATTTAGGTTCTTGAAATTCTACCATATACATAAATACTTGTAAATCTCTAAGGCTGCTGAATTCAGTCAACCATTCCAATCCTTCAGTTGAATGTACCATAATAAAAGTTTCTTTTTTATCTTTTTCCCAACTTCTATTATGAATTTCCGAATGACATTTATAACATAGAGTTATTAACAAACTATTATCATATTCCCAAGCATTTCTGCCCTTTATATATTTAATATGATGTATATTTAATTTATCAATACTTCCACACCTTGTACATTTATAGGAATCTCTTTCTAAAATAGATTGCCTTTTACTTTTCCATTCTTTAGTCAATAATTGTTTTCTATATTCTTCTTTATTCATTATTGCATAATTTATTTTATTTATAAAATATTTTTATATTAATTATTGCTAGACTCACTTTCAAACTCTATGTTCAAAGTTAATTTACCCCCTTCTTTTAAAAGTTGTTCTCTAGTTTTTAAATCTCCTTTCCAGAAATAGCAAGGATTTATAGTATAATCTCTTTTTTTATCTGTAATGAAATTATTTTTCTTTAGTCTACTAATAGAATTGGCTAGGGTATTGTAAGTAATACCTAATATTTCACATATTTCATCTCTTCTATTAGTGGACATACTCACTTTCCCAGTATTAAATTCTGCCATATTACATAGCACATATAAAACTTTTAAATCTACAATACTTTTCAACCCTATAATATCTTTCAATAAAGTAAGAAAAGTAAAGTAAAATTCATCAGATTTTGTCTTAACAGAAAACGTTTTAGAGATAGTATTAGAAATAACTTCTCCAGTTTCCTTATCTACAATTTCAGTAGTAGTTTCATTTTTTAACCTCATGTCTGTACTTATTAATTTTAATACAAACATATTAAAATTATCTGACACTTCCAAATATATTTAATATTTTTTGATTAAAAAATTTAACTCCATAATTAAAAAGAGTAACTACAGAGTTAAATTTACTCATTGTCGAATTAAAATTAATAGTTGTAATTAACTGTAATTCAGTATAATATATGATGCTTCTTCTTATCTTATATATTTTCTTTATAATCAGTATCATCTTCATCTATAGAATCTTTTATATCATCAAAAAATTCTTCAATTTCATTTTTTAAATCATAAAAGTTACTTCTAACATTTTCCGATGCTAATAAAGATGCTAGTATTTCGCTATTTAGATTTTTGAGAGAATACCCCAATTCATCTGCTAATCCTAAAGATTCTGTAAGAGATGGGTCATTTTCTTGAAGATATTGAATAGCATTAGAGTAGTAAATAATTTCAACATTATATCCATCATTATCTGCAATCATATCAGAAATAGATTCAAAAGGATTATCTAAATCTATACTATCAATATCTACATAATCATTTAGTTCAATACCGCATCTTTTAGATATATCTTTAAGAAATAAGAATATTTTATCATAAATTATTGGATTCATATTTACCAATTTAGATTATTATCTTTTACAAACTTCTCAATCTCAATATCTCTTATATCATGACATCCTGCCAAAATATAATAATAAACTCGTTGAGTTTGTAAATTTAGTTTTTTATAGATTCTTTGAACTTTATAATTACCAATATTTATAGGGCAACCGCTAGATTCCCATTCAGTATCAGTATCTACACACTCTCTAAACTTCTTGTATAATAACTCACAGTGGGATAGTGGAACTAAAACTCCTCTACTAGTTTCTACTGTATTTTGTTTTAACCTTAAATAAATAGGTACATTATATAAACAACCATTATATTCAAATGCTAACCACTTATCAATAAGTTCTTTTTCTTTTTGAGCTTTTAATTCTTGTGCTTTAAATCTGGCAAGTCTCAAAGATTCCACATCTTGTTGATACTTCTCTTCTACAAGAGTCTTTAAAGTTGAATCTGTAAAATACTTTAATTTCTTTTCATAACTCCCCTTAAATTTATTATTTGCTGCCCAATTTTTTACTTCAAACTTTAAATTATCTTCCTCAATCCATCTATATTTTTCATACTTTTCTAAGTATTCAGGAAGTAATTCTTCACATTGCATAGTACTACAAAAACTAGTAGCAGAATTTATTACAGACTGAAAATGTTTAGGATTGCCAAAATAGGAAATTCCATTATTCAAAGAGTTTTTATTTGCAGCAAGAGTTTCTACATATTCATCTAAATATGATCTTTTATCTGGAAAATTATGCCAATTATTCCAATAAAATACTGACCAATCATTTGGAACAGCTCTACTAACATGTAATTGGTGTTTAGATGTTGAACTGCTATAAGAACCACTTCTGAATAGAAGTATTTTATTTTCAAAATCTGCTATTCCTATTACAGAGGAATAAGAATATATTTTATTATCCTGAAATTTAAAATTACTTCCATACCCATCACTTATCCCAAATTCATCCTGATGAAAAAATGCATGAGCAAGTTCCTTATTATTAAAACAATGTTTTGCCATATTACTACATATATAAAGACCTCTCAATTAAGAGAGGTCTTATTAATAATATTTTTTATTAGTTTAATTGCTTCATCTATTTGATACTGGTTGTGAGGTTCAAATATAAACCACTCATTACCAGTAGTTTCCAAATACTCTCTAAACATTTTCATCTTAAGAGAATATGTAGATGATTTAATTCCTTTTGTTTCTATAATCCACTTATCTCCTACAAAATCGGGAGTATAAGTAGTATTTGTTAATTTTGTTGTATTTAATTTTAACCCCTTAGTATTCTTATCAGGGTCATAGAATTTAACTAGATTTGGCTTATTGCCTATCAAAAGAATAAATGCTCTAGGTTCATACTTGAATTGCAGACTACTTTCTTTTAATTTCTTATAGCAATATAACTCCAATCTACTTTTAAAATCTATTCCACCATAAGATACTTTCTTAGCATTCTTAACCTTCTTATTTTCAGTATTATTTTTCTTTTGGAATTTCTTTATTTTCTTCATTCATTCCTAATAAATATTTCTCAGCATATACATGCCAATTTGTCATATCTTCTTTAAGAAAAGCCATTGATAAAAGAACTATAGTAGTTCTAAAGGCTTCTTTAGATTTAGTACAGAACTCTTCCTTATCTAAAAGTGCATTACATTGATTATCGTTATAAACTCTAAAATACTCATCAAATATTTCTTGTGTCATATTATTCTACAATTAGATTATATTCTTTCTTAATACTATCAATAATCTCTTGTAAATTTTCACACTCGATTTGTGCAATAATAATTTTATTTTTAATACTTTCTAACGATGGGTATTTTAAATTGCATCCCTCTTCTACTTCTTTGGTATATTGCTTATAACATTGACTGATAAAAGAGGGAATTCTTTCACTTCTATCAAGCCATCCTGACATATTAAATTTATAAATATCTTTAAAGCTATTTATTAAGGAATCTATCTTTATAAATTCTTTATATTTAGTGGTTTTTTTAAATTCTTTTTCCCAAACTTCTTTACATTTTGTGCCTGCTTTAATAGTGTCTACATTACTGTTTACAATTTCACTTTGAATTTTACCCGCAATAGCATTAATTTCTTGATTATTTAACTTTTTCATTTAATTGTTCTATTAATTGTTCGTAAAACTGCTTAATCCCATACTTACAAGAGTAGTCAAATGGGTCTTTTTCATTAATAGTTGGATTATACATATACTCAAGCCCATATAGTTCACTAAAATGTTTAGCATTAACTATTCCTGGGTTATCAGAATCATAGTATAATATAATTCTTTTCCACCTACTTCTCATTTTATCTAGCCATTGAGATGGGCATATTGAAGTTTCTGTGTTCGGCGCAACGCCATGTATAATTTTATCTTTAACCCAACCATTAATATTAATTCTCCAAAAGACTCCTGCATCCTTTTTACTGCTAGTTATAAATAAAATATCCCCATACTTAGGCATTACATCTATAAGTTGAACCGTAGTATCATCTACATTAGATACCCATTTTAACTTAGATTTTGGTTGATATATTTTCCTTCTAAATACTCCATTATGAAAGTAGTAATCATAAGAATAGGCTAATTTACTAGCCTTAATACATCTTCTACCTTTATCATTATCTATCCAAAAATACTCTATTGGAATAGTTTTAGCCTTAACTAGCATTTCCTTACTCCATATCTCAGGATTCCAGAATTCTAAATCATACTTACTAAAATCTCTAGCCTTTATATCCAGTATGGTAGGAGTTTTATCAACTCTTTCAGACTTAATTCTCTCCTTTAGGGTATACTGATATATTTTAGATTTAGAAAATTCTATGGAATCATTTGCTACAATTTCTATAGCATCCTGTAATGAAATAGAAAACTTCTTTTGAAGATAATCTAGTATATCAAGGCTTCCTTCATTCTCCCCAAAATCTTTGTATTTAAGCCCTGTATTTGTAGGATTTATTACACATGAAGGATTACTATCACTTCTAAACTCTGATTTAAAAAAAGCCCCAACCTGATTAAAGTTGGGGCAATATTTTCTAAATAAATCTTCATGGGATACAGAGTCCAGAACTTCTTGTAAGTTGTAGATTCTTCTTCCCTTAATCATATCTTTAGAATGCTAGATCATCAGCAGGAGCACTAATAGTAGATTCATATCCACCATTATTAGTATCTGGAGTTACAGGCTTGTGATTATATACTTGAAATTCATAAGTCCAAGTATCTTTGATTGGATATCCAGACTTTTCTTTATTAGAGATAAATCTCTCAAATGCCTTATAATCATCATCCCTCTTAAATCCCCTATCAAATACATTAGAATCTACAGTTTGATATTGCTTATCTCCAGCATCACGTACTTTATACAGTGCTTTAAATATATTATCCTTATACATAGATAGGATATCCTTAAGCTCCTTAACATTTCCTTTAGAGATAATATCATTAAGAGTATCAAGAGATACTTCATCACCAGGCTTTACATTAACCCAATTGATAAGTAGATTGATAAGACCTACTTCACCTACCTTGGCAATTCTAGCACCTTTCTCAGAGAACCATTTCTCCCCTTTAGCATTAGTCCTATTAATTGCTGCATCAACAGATTCACTCCAAGTAGATTGTCCTAAATTATTAATAATCTCATATTTATCACCATTTTTATTAACCCTACCCTTATTTTCTAGGAATAGTGTGATATTAGTTTTCAAATCTTCCTTATCAGGATTTTGAATGAAAAATTGAAGTTTCAACTTTTGTACTCCATTTTCATCTGTAGTTAGATACTCAGGTTCATTAGTAAAATTAAATCCAAGCTTATTAAGTTCTTCAAGGTTAGGATTAACCGCTAATACCTTAGCCTTACCTACACCTGTATAAAGATTAAATACTTTTTGAGTTTCTACACTTGAATTATTTCCTGCAATTGCCATAATTATATAAAATTTAATTGTTTTAGTTTAAAATAAAACTAGTTGTTAGGTACAACTAGCAAAACCTTATAAATAAAAATATAGATTATTCCTTATCTTTAGACATGTCTTCCATAGCAAGTGAGCATGCCTCTGCTAACATGCTTGTAATTTCATCTTTAGTAAAAGATTCTTTTTCAGAATTTTTCATAAGTTCGTCCATCTTACCTGAAAGTAAAAGACCAATCATCATAACCATTACTTCTTTCATAATATAAAATTTAAATACGCAAAAATAAAAATACCAGTTTCTTCTTTCATCTAAACTGGTAAAGGATGGATTAGGATTAGTTGCGCATACTACCTAATGTGTCAAGTTTCATACTCTGAGTTGCCCCGTTTGTGAGTAGAGGATTTACTTACTCAATGTTTTATTTACCACTCTTCAATCTCTCTAATCATAGTAGTTTGATTTTATCTTACAAATATACTATAAAATATATTTATAGAATGGTATTCTTAGAGAATTTAACTCTTCACTAGATACTCTCTGTAAGTTCAAATGTGGAATTTTCTTCTTGTTGAATTTCTTCCTCAACAGATTCTTCAACAAATTCAAACAAACTCTTCTTCTTAGGTTTAATACCCTTAATTCCAAGTTGTTTTTTCAAAGCTGCTACATTAAGACCTGTTAACTTTTCCTTATCATCAGCATTGTAATCCTCATTAAGTCTAGTAGCAATCTCATCATTCTTTAGACCTAGAGTTTGTACATAGTAAGTAATCTTGTCTTTAAGTTCTGTCTTTGTAATTTTAATCATTTGTTTAATCTTTTAAATTGTTTTATAGTACATCAATAACATCAAATCCCAACATATCTCCTAATTGACATTCCCAATCATCCAAATCAACTTCATCTGATTGTAATTCTTTTAGAGAAATCAATGCGGCTAACATTCTATGTAATTCAGGATTATTCTTAACTGAATTTTCTAATTCTTCTTCAGATACTTCATTATATCTGTTAATTAAATCTTTACAATATATATTCATACTAATGCCTATCCACTATAAGTGATACAATACCTAAAACAATTGCCACAATAACTACTACTGCTAAGATAATACCTCCTATTGCTACTGGAATCCATAGTGGAGAAGTTACCCACCACCAAGACCATGCTGTTACTTGTCCTATTTCCGCAAGTTTTAGGAACAAGAATACTAGAAATATCCCTGTACTAAGACTAATTATGGACTTAGATTCTTTAACTGAAATTTTGTCTGACATTGTTAATTATTTTAATCCATGAAAATTCTATCCCAATGATATACTATCTTACCGTCTATTGTTTCAGATAGTTGAATATCTTTACCTCTAAGATGTGGAGGTCTTGCACCACAAATAGTTGAATCATTAGCAGCAAAATTTAAATATGTTCCATCCTCTTCTCTATGAAGATATGCTAAAGCATCCGCATTAGCACAAGTTATAGATGCAATTTTACCTGTTAAATCTAGAGCTTTTTGAGATATTTCCTTACCTTGAAAATCTACCATTTTTTCTTTTAAATGCCCCACAAGAATAATATGTGGTGCTAACTTAGATATCTTCTCTAACCAAGTAGACATTGATAATCTCAACCACATATAACCACCTCCATTTGGAAGAGTGAGTACAGATTTCCACTGATTTCTTGGTAATAACTTAGTAGCGTCTTTAGGGTCTCTATTAAAAGCCTTACCAATAGGTTGCCTCATATACTCTTCAGTAGCTTCCCATTCCATCCAAGATTCAAGTTTGGTAATAGTATCTACTGCAATATATTTATAAGGTCTTCCAGCCTTCATTATTTCAGTACCAAGTTCCTGTAATTCTGTGAGAGAATGTACTTTAACTTTTAATGCGGAAACAAAATCAGAACCATTTTCTAAATCTATTAACAAACAATTATCTAATGCTGCTACAGCAGTTGTCTTACCATGCTTAGGCGGAGAAAAAATAATTAGAGTATTACAATTAAAAGATTTAGGCTCAATTTTTTGTGTTGGTAATTCTATTGCCATTTATCTGAAATTTAATTATTGTTAGTACTATCTATTATCACCACTCCCATCAATCACTCCTCTATCTTGTCTAGAAGCTAGTTTATCAAGATTTGCTTGACATACTTCTTCAAGAGTCCAGCCCATAACTTTGCACAATCCTGCTACCTGCCAACATATATCACCGAGTTCACATTTTAATTCATTTTCAATGTTTATTGTATCATCAAATATACCTATCGCACGTAATTCGTTGCTTTTAATATCTAAATCTTTTTTCCTAATACCTTTAGCAACTTTACTTGAAAATTCTCCAACCTCTCCAACAAGATTAAGCATCATATATGCAAAATTATCACTACTAGGCATACAAGTAGTCATTGCTTTATCTTGATATTCATTTAATTCCATCTATTCTTCATCTTTGTAGTTTATAACTTGGTAATCTTCTGGTAACTTAAAGTTTCTTAGTTGTTCCAATTCTGCATCTAGTTCTACTAGCCAGTTATCCAATTGTTCCATAATTAATCATTTTTAATTTTTTAATATACTTCTTATCACTAGCATACTTTCTTTTAACTAGGAATGTATAATAGCAACCTGAAGTATACCTTTTATTTTGAAAATACTTGTAGGACTTAACACAATCAGTCCAATGCTTGAACTTAGCATACTTACCATTAAATACTAATCCAAATAAGTTATTATTTCTTTTACATACCTCACTAGTTAACCAACCAGTTTCAAGTATTGCTTGTTTAATAACAATATTAGGATGTTTTACTCTTTGTAATTTAAGGTAAGCTTCTAAATTATTTAGAGTCAGTGGACTCTGAGTTAGTACTTGTAGTCTTAGATTTCTTTGGTCTACTACTTTTCTTTGATGGTTTATCTGTAGGGGTATTATTAGTATTAGCAGTATTATTAATTTCTTCATATTCTATTATAGTTGTAGTAATTACATGGATATAATCTTTTCCTGTAATGTATCTCCAAAAATCTTTAAATGTAGGTCTAATTAATAAATTATGTGTAAGAACAGTATCACCGTCTTTATTAACAAACACTCTATCAATACCGCCTTCTACATTTGTAGAGTGCTCAATACGCTTGTCTTTAATCTTTAACATCTTCTTCCTGTTTTAATTGTTTATATTCTTCTAAATAAATTTTAATAACATCAATTGTTTTAAGTAAATCTTCTTCCCAAGTTCCTTTATGCCTACATCTAACAACTCTTTTAATTATATCTTGTTCCCAAGAATTAAGTTGCCATTCATATCCAAATTTATACAGAGAATCTTTACCTTTATAATAGTCTCTAGTGTTAATTGATTTAGGTTCCTTTTTAGGAGGCCAATCTGAGCAAATAGGCATTATTCCACTCTCCATTTAAAATGTTTACATCTACCACTTGCTTGAGTCATTATGCAAGAAGTCTTTTCTCCTTTATATATAAACTCTAATTTATTATCATCTTTAAAACATGTACCAACTATTACTGTAATAAATTCTTTCTTATTTGTTGATAGTTGCTTTAACTTCATCATATTTCCCCAATAATTACAGTTTCTACAACTATTAGGATGCCCTAAACTATTAGTTTTAATTTCCATTTAATATATTATTTTAATTTGTTACAGTATCTTTAGGTGGATGCATAGGATAGAAATCTGTTGAATCTACAGTATCCACACTATTTCTATCATTAGTATCTATTTTAGCATTTTTACTATTACACATTGAGAAAATAACTAATAAAAATACAATAATTACTACATATTTGCAATATTTCATATCTTAAATCCTGGTTTAATATTTCTCTCTTTAATTGCTTTATAAATAGTGGGATTCATTTGATTAGGTAGAGGCATTTCATCAAACCTGCTACATGCACCATCAAAATATAATGGGATTTCTTTATTACATTCCGATATATTAGATTTTAATAGAATTATACTTCTAAAAGCATCCCCCAAAACTCTGATATTGTATCCTTCAACTTCTGGATATTGTTCTATACCATATCTAGCAGGAGCAAATAATCCAAATACCAATTGGTGATCTCTTTGACATTCCTTAGAGCCTCCTAATCCGTCTAAAGATGGTTTACATTTATCAATTACTAATTCCCCCTTATAGTTATATTGAGGTTTTTCAGACTCACTGGATTGTTGTAAAATATTTATTAAAGTCCAATTCCAATGTTTAGTAATTTGAAGTCTGCCATATTGTCTAGTCCACTTATTTATAGTCTCTCTTTCTTGTAGAAGAATTCCTCCTTCTTTTTCTCTGGTTAAGTTATTAAGATTATCTACAATCATAATAACTTGCGTGTCAGGGTCATTTGCTTGATAATGTGAATATACCTTTTCTTTTACAGTTTCATTACTTTCATTAGTAAAATCTACTTCTTTATAATGATGGGTTCCCAACTGAATACTTAAATTTCTAGCCCATTTATAAATTCCATAAGGATTAAAGATGCTATCGGAAATTTCGCAATCTTCAAGGATATTTATAATCTCTAATTCAACATCATCCAATTTATCTTTAACTTCTTTGGGAATCACTTGCTTTCTCATACTATTTAATGCTAATACATCAATTCTAATTCCATACTTATCATATAAAATCATGCAGAATAACCTGTTTATTAGCATCTCTTTAGTGTCCTCAAGAAGAGTAATTACAAATTTTACTTTATAGGTATTATTTGGTAATATTTTTTTGAGCTTATAATGAGTAAATAATATCATACCTAACCAAGAATTGGACTTACCAACTCCACTATTGGCAGTAAACATTATTTGAGTTCCAAATGGGATTACTGGTATATAATTTCCAAGTCTAGGAAATGTATGATACCAAGGTAATCCGACTAATTTACCCTCTAATACTTTAGCCTCATTTTTTATAATACTGTCCTTGACACTTCGTATAGTATCAGTTAACATAACTCTATTGGATTATAGGTATTAGTAGTATCTTCACCCACCTCATTGATATAACCTTGAAATTTAGTTTCATTAAATAAAGTTTCAGGTCTTAAATAAGATTGCATATTAGTTCCCCACCAATCTTTAAACTTCTTATCAATAACTCTAGTTAAATCATCTTTTGTGTAACCAGATTTTAGTCTAGCATTTACAAATTTTAAATTAGATTTTGATCTTATGTCGAAGCCTCTTTTAGTAGGTGCTTTAGATTTAATCTTTAAATTAAGATAATTTAGAATTTCAATTGCCTCAGTATTCTTTTCAGATTTCTCAAATAATTGAATTAATTTATCTCTAGGTTCAAATTCATACTCTTCTAAATTTAGAATTTTAATGTATCCTCGATTTTCTAAGATATGATAAGTATCATATGAAGTATTTTTCCAATCATTATATCCTTCATAAATTAGTTGCATTGAAACGTACAAAGAAATATCAAGATTACTTTTGGATAAATTATCTAAATCAATTGTTAAAGTTTTCATATGTTAAATATTTATATTGATAATCATCGTATAACCCTAAATGTTTCATTTGAAGAGTTATATCTTCTTCTTCTAATTCAAGAGTAGTCTTAGATATAAGTATGTTCCCATATAATTTAGAATACAACTTATTCAAACTCTCTTGAATTATAGAAGATTTAATTTTATTTAGAGATTTTAGCATTATAATATTCTGCTATTTCTTTAATTTGTTCTTTAGTAAAAGTTCCTTTACCAATAGTTACAGATTCAATATCTTTATTAGTATTAGGGTACTCTCTGCACGTAAATAAGTCAATAAAAACTTCTCTACTAATCTCAGCACATCCAAACTTTACATAACCATCAAAAAATTCTCCTTTATATCCATTGATAGTAATATTAGGAAATTCTTCTTCATAGGCAGGATCAAACCACAATTCAAGTACTCCTGCTTCTTCCAGTCTTTTTAGTATTGTTGGATATCCTTTAAAAGTCATTTGATTAGTAATGGTATATTCATTACCACCAATAACAGATACAGCATTCATATACTTTTTACAATCCTCTTTAAGTTTATAACCTACTATTTTCTTTTCCATATCTTTTGATTTTAGTACATATTTCTGAAATTGTTCAAATGTGATTTCTGTGTAATTTTGAACATGTGTATATGCCCAACATTTATCTGAAGTTATAAAAATTACGTTGTTTGGAGAGCTTTTATACCAATCAAATCCAGCCCAATTAGTTAAAATTAATCCTTCTTGTGGGTTATTTATTTTTACATACCACTTATCGGGAAGTACAAATTCATCAATAGGTTTAGATAATTCTATAAATTGATCTAATGTTAGTAGAGTTGGATTATTTTTAAATGATTCTATAGATGAATAACATCTCCAATAGCCATCGCCATTTCCATAATATTCACCTAATCCTTGCAATTCCCTATTATACTCTTGACATAAATATTTTAAAACACTATCTTTATATTTCTGAGAAAAATCATTCTCAACTATCCAATAGTTTGGTAATCTATTCATTTTCAATTCTTTTAATATTTGCTAAAATAAGTTCATAAGTATCTTTTGCTCCCTCATAGTAATCATTATTACTACTACCAGCAAACTTCTTACAATTATCTATTTGAATTTGAATAAGTTGTTTTAATTCTTCCATATTTAAATAGGTATTTCATTAACGTTAGTAATTTCAGTAATCCATTCAGAATCTACATTTTTTAAACAAGATTCTAACCAAGTTTCTGACTGGGTATTTCTAGGAACAATCCACATACAAATACCTAAGTCATTAGTATTCAATCTATTAAGTCTTCCTGCCTTTTGACTACTACTGGTATCACTTCCATTAAAACTCTCCATAATAGCATATTTAGCATTTTTAAGGTTAAGTCCTAATGTAAGCATATCACAACTAGATAATTCTCTAATAACTCCTTCATTGAATTGCTCTAGAAGTAATTTATTAGAATCTGCTTCTTTCTTAGAATGTATAGAATATCTAGATAGTTTTGATGCTTGGTTAGTTAAAGCAGAGAATATTAAAACTTTATTATCAGTTCCTTGTAGTATTCTATCCTTAAATCTATTGCACCAATACTTACTAGATTCTAAATTCCATAAGAATTCTTTTCTATATCTAATAGAATTAAAGAATGCTCTACCAGCATCAGAGTACTGTTTATCTAACTTATTACCATTCTCATCAATACCTTTCATCCATTGAATAGAAATTTTAAAAAAATCATCAGCACCTAAATATGCCATAGTTTTCTTAGCCTTATCATACCTCTCAGATAAGTATTGATATTGAGATAATTCTCCTTTAGTCCAAGATTTAGTTTTAGTTCCAACTTTTATTTTAAAATCATCAGTTAAATCATATCTAAACACATAGTTCATAGTATGATTAATTAAACCATCTTTAGCACTATTATAATATTCAAATACAATTGGCAGTTTAGTACTATAGAATTGAGATTTAAACTCATCAGATTTATTAGGAGTACCTGTTAATCCGAGGATTTTCTTTCTTAGCCATAAGGCATTCTCAATTAAAGCAGAATACTCAGAAGATATTACAAGATGCCCCTCATCGATAATTATGAGATCATACTCATTAATTCTAGACTTACTCCATTTATAACAAGTCTGGATATTAAATAAGTCAATGCTAATTAAGGTATCATCATATTCCCAAATAGAATCTAATACTTCCTCTATTTTTGTAAATCCCCACTTATGTAACTCATTACTCCAAGACTCTTTAAGGTTAGTTCTAGGAGAAGTTATAAGAACTTTTCTAGGAGTAAATCTTTTTATAGCCTTTATTCCTATCAAACTTTTACCTGAACCTGGTGTAGCTACAACAACTCCACAACAACCTTTATTTATCCAAGTATTTAGTGCTTTGCTTTGAATTTCATCTTTAGTCATTAATCTAGTAAATTTGTTTCTACTACACTCCAAGCCATATCTTCATTCCAAGAATTTTTAAATTCTTGAGACTCTTCTTTAAACCATTCCATATAGTCATTTTTAGTCTTTTCCTTATCTAATTCAATAGCTTTTTCAGCCCCCTCTCTAGACTTATGTAAAGAAATAGTATATATACCATCTGCATCTTGACAAGTTGCTGCATATATTTTATTCATAAATTTCATTAGTCACATCTTTAATTATTTTCTCAATTTCTTCACTTAATGTAAATAGTGCTATCTTTTGTCCATCTGTTAGATTATTATAGCACCAGTTTACATTAGAATTTACTTGAGATTTAAATGCTTCAAATGTTCTTTCTATACCTTTTAATTCCTTTTTGTAATTAGGGTTTAATTTGGGATAGTTAGCATTCAATTCTTTAGAGAGTAAATCCGATAAAATTTGTAACTTGAGGATACTCTTTATGAATTCCATATCAGTACCCTCAAATTGTAATTTATTTTTTAAATTAGACATTCTTAGATTTAACTACTTTAATATCACTTACTTTACCACAAACAGTACATCTGTACTTGTTACCATCTTTACCTGCTTCATTGCAAAGTCTTTGACCTTTACCATAAATCTTATCTTGTGCTTCATGCATACATGCACAGTTCATTACTTTACTCATTAGAAATTAGTTTAAAATTCATATTATTACAAGAAGCAATTCTTCTAAGGTATACCTCATCTGAGTATACACTATCACTATCTCCGCCAGAAGTCATAAAAGTCATTTTCCCATCTATTTGTAAAGATGAAAACATAAAACATTCATTAGTAATATTTGACTTTGCTCTCATACCTGCAAAAGCAAGTCTTTCAGTATGTGTAGTTGCATCAGATACACATATTATATCTATGCCATCTTCCATACCTTCTAATAAATGTTTGTGTTCAGGTTTTATTCTATTAGATGAATAGGCTAATGCAGTATCAAAATCCCAATTTTTATATGGGAATTTCTTTAGTTTCTTAGAAATCTCATAAAATCTTTGATGGTAGTTTCTATAAATCAGTCTGCACTCTAAAGTTTCTTTACTCATTGTTGTAGTTATTTAATTCTAATACTAATACATTCATCTCTTAAAGGACATTTAGGATGCATTTCATTTCCATTATCAATTGCTCCTATTTGTAATGTGTAATCTAAACTTTTTTGATTCCAATTAATAGGATGTCCGCAATATAGATTAAGTTCAGTTGCAAATATTAAAGGGCACTCATTACACTTATCAACTCTTATTACCATATTATGAAATACTTTTTAAGTCAGTTAATTTAATACATTCCAAATCTAATCTTTTCTCAGCAATAACATCTTGAGTATTTAATATAAACTTACCAATAGCTTCTTCTTTTGATTGTGCATATATTCGACGTATTATATTTTCCATAATAGTTGTAGAGAATTTTGTTTCTTTTACTACCATCTGACAACATATATATAAATCTTGCATACTAAATTAAATTTTAAAGAGATTTCTCATGTTTCATATCTAAAATATAACTTCTCTTATCTTGGAGAGTTATTAATATAGATTCTAATTCTTCTTTAATCAAAGGTTCTAATTCACAATTCCATAATTGTTTATTAATATCCTGTATATATTCATTTACTTTAAATAGATTGTATCTACTTAAATCTTGTTCATCTATGTAGTATTTAGCCATTAGTGAGTCCAATAAGGTGTTATACAAGGTTCTGCTTTTAAAGGAATGATAGGACAAAATGGTTTAGCCCCAGTTTCCATACAATCCTTAAGTATTAATGCCCATTCTTCAGATATATTTACAGGTACTTCTAGTAAGGCCTCATCATAAATTAAATCTACAATTTTTACTTTCATAAAATTTCCAGTAGATACTATTTTCCTAAATAAAAGAATCATAGAATATTTAAGTACTTCAGCCCCAGTTCCTTGAATAGGAAAGTTTAGTGAACTTCTATACATATCCCCCTTAATAGCGTGATATTTCTTCTGTTCCTCTTTAGATAAACTATTATATCCCTCTCTATTTATAGTTTCTTGTAATTCCTTTAATCTATTAATATCTGGATACCAATATTTTCTTCTACATATATTATTAAAAGTTATATATCCATTTTTAAAAGATGTTTCTGATATATATTTAAAATAATTAGCAATTCCTGGAAATGCGGACATATAAGAATTATAAATTCTCTCTCCTTCATCTATAGGAATATTTAAATTATTAGCAATAGTAAATCCATTACCTCCATAAGAGATAGCAAATCTAGCAGATTTAGCATTTTGTCTTAAATCAGGTCGTAACTTCTTTACCTCTTCTTCGAATATATTCTGTAATTCTTTAGGAAAACACATTTTTGCTACAAAACTATGCCCATCTCTTTTTCTAGTAGTATCTAAATAAAATTCAGTTAATACTTTGTCTTGACATTTATTTGCAAAGATGATGTCTTCTTGACCCGAGTAGTCGCAGTCTATCAATATGTTACCTCGCTCTGGTACAAAACATTTCCTAGTATCTTCATCTCTTGGAATATTGAGCATATTAATATATTCTGTATGATTTGCTTTATCCTTACCTCCAGAATACATCCTACCAGTATTTAGTAATTGTCCAAAATTAGTATGAATTCTACCTGTTACTGGATTTATATGCTTATAGAAGTTTTCTCCATAAGTACTTAATTCCTTTTGAAGTTCTTTATATTTGATATATATATTTATTATAGGATATTCATTTGCAAGTTTTCTTATATGTTTTGCCGAAACAGATTCCTTTTCCTCCCCCCTTTCAACAATACTTGTATCTATTCCTAAAATATTAAATAAATCAATAACTTGTTTGGAAGAATTCCAATTAATATTTACTCGTATTTCAGTAGAAAACAAATCTAACTGTCGGTCAATAAACTTAGTAATATTTAGTCTTAATATTTCATTATTAAGTTCTTTTTCAATTTCTAGAAGTTTTGCTTTGGATTTATTTATTCTTTGTTGCCAAAGATTTCTATCTAATTTAATTCCACAAAACTCCAAATAAGTGATTACAGGTACAAATAAATTATCTAGTTCAATGGCTTTATAAACATCCCATTCATAAGCCAATTTCAATTGTTTTCTTTTAATTTCATGCAAAAAAGCTACATCTTTTGCACCATATATTATTACTCTATCAGAAAGTCCTTCTTTATGAATATTTCCTCTAATAGTTTTATCTAAAGTTTCACCACAATATCTTTTAACTAAGGCATCAAGAGCCTTTCCATGTAATTTATCATCATTATTATAAAGTATTTGTTCTGCTATATAAGTATCATAAACTTTCATAGGAATGATACCTTTAATATATAACCATCTTATATCAAACTTTAGGTGTTGCCCTATAATTAATTTATTTTCTATAAGTTCTTTATAATATTTATCTATAGGAATCTCTTGAGTATTTATTACAAACTGATTAGTTTCATCTCCTAACTGAAGTGATAAAGTCTGTTTAGTATAAACATCAAATCCAGTAGTTTCAAAATCTAATCCAATTTCATCTAATTTATTTAAATACTCTAAACTATCTTCTACAGAACACCATTTAATTTTATCACTATCAAATAATCTTTTACTTCCTACATAATAGTACATATATACATAAGTAAAAATAAGGAGGAATAAATCCTCCTTATAAGTTATAATTTATAAATAGTTACTAAAAGACTTAGCGGCTTCAGTAGCAAGAGTATTAATCTTACTATTAGTTGAAGTTGAATCTGCTAGTAATTTTTCATCAGTTCTTTTATCATCTAATAATACAAAGATTTGATTTCTATAAATTAATGCTCCATCCTGAGTCATTAATTCTCCATTAGTAGGATTCTTTTTAGGTTCATGTCCTTCGTATTGAGGATTTAACGATTCAATAATAAGAATTTTACCCTCAATAGGAAATTCATTACCTTCTACAAGATTATTCTCCTGTACTAGTTGCTCAATAATCTCTGTTCTACCCGTATAAAAGGCTCTTCTTTTATCTACAGTGGCAAATCCTGTTGGAGCAATACCAAATGTGTCACATCCTATTAGAATACTTGAAAATTCTGGATTCTTACTAGTTAGAATAATAGAATCACTTTTTTCTGATTTTAAAACTTTAATCTTCTGTTGCATTTTATTTAATTTATTTTATGAGCCATAATTATATCACCACTATTTTCAACTATTTGAATAGTTCTAATGTACCATTGAGATGTTGAATTAAATTCATCAGATAATTCCCCACTAAAAGTATTAAAGTATTTATAACTTTTATCTAATACATTTACTATCTGCATACTAGTATCATATTCAAGAGATTTAATCATATCTCCGACTTCTACATTTGAATCTGTATTAAATGAATATTTTTTCGCCTTACAAATATCTTTATTATTTGTAATCTTTGAATTTGTGTAAATCACTAAAATTGTTTTCATTTTATTTAATTTTTGTTATTAATCAATAATAGTCCTTGTTTAATACCTTCTTCTAAAACTTCTTCATAAGTATTCCAAACACCTCCATCATTAGGGCCATCTCCAATCTGACTCCACATTATATTTGTACCTCCTTCTGCTTTATTTAAAGCATAATAATATCCACAAGCATTGTTTTCAATTACTATATGGATATTATGAACTTCTCTCAACCATTTTTGAAGTAAACTTTGTGTACATACAGCATATTCTGAATCATCTTCTGAATTTTTCCAGGATTTAAATGTTTTGCTTAAAATCCCACCTTCATAAGAATATTCACACATTTCATCAAATCCTTTTTCCTTAGCTAATTTAGCTACTTCAAAAGATATTAAAGTTTCTTTCATAATTAATTAGTTTTATATTTTATTTCTTTAAATATAACACCTGTTTTATCCTTTCTACATAAAGGGCTACATATACCATATGTGGTAATACTACACCTACCATAATATGTACATTCTGGACAATAACTGCCTTTAATTACTACTATTTGTTTACCATCTTCTTCATACTTATACCCAATAGGAAGATCAAGGTATGTAATATCAAATTTATATTTCGCTTTTTCTTTATAACACATAATGATAACGCAAATTCCCATTCCTAATATTATACACATACCTATTAATAAAAATGGTTCATTAATAAATTCAATCAGAATTTCTTTCATAACTAATTTATTAAATTTGCAAAAACATCATCATATATTTCATACCCAAGTCTTTTATGCTTAAGTATATAATCAGCCTCTTTAAGTGATTCATTTTTAGTTAATATCTCACTTAAACAGGTAATAGGCCTAGTACACTCATCTAAGAATGCTATTGCTTGACCTTCATTGGAAAATACCCTTCTTGAGTTTTCTGTCATATCTAGGTAGTTTCCAATGTGATCTTGCGTTATTTTCTCAGGGTCTGCATAGTAATGTACTGTTACAATTCCCATAAGTTTTTAAAATTTAGTTAATATTACTAAGGTTTAAACCCTAATTCTTTAAATGTCTTATCATTTAATCTTTTTGTCTTAATATGTCTAATGACAGTAACTAAGAATTTAAGGCTAATACTAAAAATAGCCCATACAAAAAGAAAAAGGCATATAGCCCAAAATACAAAACATACAAAACTTCCTAAGTTTTCCATGTTAAAAGTCAATAATAATTCTCCCATAATTTATATAAAGTTTAGTTCTGGTTTCAGTAAGTATCACTCTTTTCATACTTAACTGCTGAGATGAAAAGAATGCCAATAAGAATGAATAAAGAAGGGATGATATAAGCATAGTTACTATCTACCCCATCCTTAATCATTGCAATAAGTGTGAGTATTCCAAATAGGAATATTACAACCCCCATAAAATATCCAAAGAATTTCATAAAGTCAAGTTTTAAATGTTAATAATTAATTAGTTAGAAAAGAAAACCCATCCATAGAATATCACTATTCAAAAGATGGGTTCATTATTGTTTGTGGTTTCCTATACTTAGGAATTTATAAGAAGTGGCAAAGGCAGGATTTGAACCTGCAATTTGTAGCCTTGTAGTGTCATTGGGGCTACATCGAGAAAACACACTAAAACTCTAAGCGTCTACCAATTCCGCCACTTTGCCATAAAATAAATCCCTACCAATTTCTCAATTAATAGGGATTAAATGCTATTTATTCATATTCATAATAATACCTTGTCCAGAACCTAGCATTGTTTCTGGCAATTTACCATTCCACTTTTGAATCCATTGTTGTTGTACCAATAAGGCATTTAAAGTAGTTTGTTTCAATCTATTAGCTTCTGCTTCTGCTCTAGCAATTGCAAGAAGTGCTTTAGCTTTACCTTCTGCTTGCGCTACTTCAATAGCTGCCTGTGCTTCAGCAGTTCTCTTTTCATTTTCAGCTTTTTGCGCTAATTGCGTTGCTTGTACTTTACTATTAAGAGCCTCTTGAACAGATTGCGGAATTCTCACAGAACCTATTAAATATAGATTATCTATAAATATTCCACTAGGCATTAGTTGATTTTTTACTATAATTTTTACAGTATCAATCATTTTAGACTTTCCTGCTCCATATACAGATTCTACAGGCATTGTAGAAGCTACTTTATTTAATGCATCTCTGATTGAATTCCTAACAACTACTGCCCTAATTTCATCAACCCCTTTTCTATAAGTTTGAAACATTTTAGCAATACTAGCTTGTTCAAAATGCATTGAAACTCCTAAATCAGCAGAGCATTCCATACCTTCAACTGTCTGAAATACAAACTGCTCATTAGCAGGAGAGCCTTCATCTGATGAAGATGTATACGTATAGTTTACCTGAAATGTAGGAAATGTAAATAATTCAGTATTAATTCCGATATAATATCTACCGGGGCCTACTACTTCATCATCAACTCCTTTATCAGAACCTAACATATTAACCTTAATTCCTGCATAGCCAGATTCTACCTTATCCATACAAGATGTAAAGAATGTTACGCACATCCCAAAAACTAAAAATAAACTTACTTTTCTCATGATATAATTAAAATTTAAAATTTCTTGTCATAATTGTTATTAAATATTTACCTAAATGCAAAGTGTTCAATATCCCTAATACTAGCCCTAGTATACATAAAGTATTACTGGGATACGAGATCAGAAATGGCAATATTACACCATACATCAATGAAATATTAACTAGCAAATAACAAATAATTGCTATGATGTTAGTATGAAATACTTGTAAAAATTTCTTCATATGGTTAAATAAAAAATCCAGCCCTATCATCACGACAGTACTGGATAAAAATACAATTACTAATTAATTAATCTAAATTACTTCTTGGTTACAAATTTGCTAATCTTATATTCCCAATCAGAAATTTGCTTCTTCAAACCTTCATTGGCCTTTTCATTTCTTTCTTTAGTCTCTTCAATAGATTCTTGGAAATCTACTCTAGCCTTAATAGCCTCAGTAAACTGTTTATCCAAATCTTTTACATACTTTTTTCTAGACTCAATAGACTGAACTCTATCCAAATCCATTTTCATAAAAGCCTCATCTTCTTCATGCTTAAGTTCTTCTAACTTTTCTTCAGCATCTTCAAGAAATAGATCAAGTTTTCTATTATTCTCATCAATTTGAGAATTAGCTTCCCTAATCTGACCTTTGTAATGCTTTACTAGTTGATGTACTTGAGCTCCAAGTTTACTATCATCATCCACTTTAAGAAATGATTTAATCTTAGCTACTACTACATCATACATTGAACCATTGTTTACAGATTCTACATTCTTTGACATAATACAAAAGTTTTAATTGTTTATAAAAAATTAATTAATCTTACTTACAAAATCTGGAAATAAAGAAAACTCGGGTTTTTCTTTAACACATTCTTCAAAAGTTAATGGGTTTTTAAGTGCTGATTTATCAATATCTGAATCATTTCCTTTCTTAGGTTTAAACCACCATTCATTTTTATATCCAGTTAAATCTAACCATTCTTCGAATGATACGATACTCCTATATGCAAAAGAATCACAGAAACTTCTTCTATTCAAACCTATGTGAGTGTCTTGCTTAAACACATTCCAGTTTACCCCTTTAGACCACAAATTGGTATAACCCAATTTGTTACTAACAAAATCCCATTTTTCTTGTGTATCTACATGTACAGCGTCATAATCAGATAATGATTTTTTTGGAATATGTTTAATATCTTTTGGAAATAATCCATCTTCTTCATAATGTATTATAGGTTCTTCTTTTTTATTTTTAGGATTCCCGTGCTTATCTATTTCTCCTTTTATCCATTGAATTTGTTGTTCATTAGTAAAAAAGTTATCAAATATCTTATCTTTAAAAGGGCATGAGTCATCAATACATGATAATCCACTACAAAAAGAACAATCCTTAATGTTTAGTCTTAAAGTTTGTGATAGACAGGTATTTTCTTTTTTATTACGTATAAACTCACACAACTCTTCAACACTTTTACCACTTTCTCTGACAATAATACTAGGATCATTATTTTTAACAGCTCTAGTTATTGTAGTGGATAAATCATATTGTTTAGGATTAGGTTTAATTGATTCTGTAATTTCTTTTGGTTTAGTAACAGAATCTATTTCTTCTTGGGTTGCAGGTCTTGAATTATATTTATCAAACCAACCTGAAAAAGTAGGATACTTTGCATGCATTAAATCTGTCTGAAACTTACCGTTTTTTTCATAAGTTAATTTAACAATATCTCCCTTTTTATGGGTGCTTCCATTAAGTACAACAATCCAATCTCCTACTTTAAATTCAGGCGTTTCGTTAGTTTTCATTTCTACTTTATTAGGAATTTTATCTGGATGATTCTCTGGAAGATATTGTTGAATTTCTTCTAAAGAAACTTCTTTAAAATCTCTTTCAATATCAATTATAGCTCCATTACTAGAATTAATTTTATATTTACTGTTATGAATATACCCAGTATCAGTTATAAAGTTATTATTTCTAACTTCTTTAAATTTAATAATATATTCACCGCATCCTCTACATTTATACCATTTTCCTACTATAAATTTAGAATCTGAACTAGTTTCTTTTACTTCTGGAGTTGAAACAATCTCTGCCCATTTATTTGATTGTACACCAAAATGCTTGTGATAAAGATTATTATTAACATACGAAAATATACTAGAGGAATGCTCTACCCTGAACTCAATGTTCTTTGGAATTATATATGCATTATTAGTGACTAAACATTTAAATTTAGTACCAATAGTATATCTTCTTTTTGCTTCTTCAAGTAATTCCTCTTTAGATGCTTTACTCCAATCTTTTTCTGTTGTAGTATTAATACCTAAATCTGACAATGTTTTTTCTGGTAAATCGTAAGTTTCAGAATCATTTAATGTATAGGTACTATTCGCAACTATAAAATATGGCCAAAATATACCATAACTATAGTTATTGCAACAGTTTAATTTATTATTAATAGCCCATGTTTCACATAATTCACTTTCTTCTTTTGAATTACATTTAATATAAAAATCTTCCATAATCATTTAGTTAAAAGTTAATAAATAAAATAGAATATAATACTTAACTACAATTTAAAACAAGTATTAACCACCAATCCAATCTGTATAACCTAGAATGTTAAGTATTATACTCTATCCATTATCTCACGACAATGTATTATTTCTTTATTTTAAAGAATTTATTGTAATTAATGCATTTATCATCATCTTCCCCTTCATAGTTCTCAATTGGAAAAAATAATAGCCATCCAATCATACAAAATATAGTATTTATAATCGGAATAAATATTATAATTATCCATATTGAGTCTGGGTCAGTACATTCCCAAATACCATTTTTACTATGTGCTAAATGTGTATGAAGCCATTGTAAATATGCAGATACTAAATAAACTGCAATTAATATAATCCAAATCATTTTATTTCTTATTTATATTATTAATAAATTCCTCATTAAACCAATATTTATCTTTTAATGGTTTAAAAGAATAGAGCATTTCCTCATAAGATATATTATGATAATAAATTAGCAACTGATGACAATTTTGAGAGTTGAAAATCCTATCAAGTAAGTTATGTCTATATTTACAAACTTTTTTATTTCTATATAGTCCATAAAACGATAAGATCGATACTATTGTTAGTATACATAATAAGACAACTAAGATTGTGTGCATTTTATTTAAGTTTTAAAAGTTAATAAAAACAATATCTCCACTACTATCACAGCACTAGAGATATTTAAATGCAAATCAATACAAAGGTGCAATTAAGGAATAAACCTTTGTAGTATTTTTACTTAATACCTATTAAACATAGTATTAAGATAATTGTAATTGTGATATATGAATGTTTATTCACCCATAACTCAAACTTAGTTAGTAGTTTATCCATAGTTAATCAATTACAACCATTGATAAAATATACATAACATCTTCCGCAATTTCTTCAATGGCTTCTGTTCTTGAAGTGGCTTTAACTTGAATGTTTAAACAAGGAATTCCTTGCTTGTTGATAAATGAGAAAAAATAAGTTTTCATTGTGTTTTGTTTTAAAAAGTTAATGTTAAATATCTCAATTAGTTTAAATAACATCACCACGTAGAGGTTTGAGATATGATGTCATTTTATACATAGTGTATCACTACAATATGTAAAGGGATTTCAACCTGTATAACCTATTTATGAAAAAATCTACTCTATAATCAAATCAATTAATTTCTTCTTATCAACATCTACTAATTTAGTAACTGCTAATTCTCTAAGAAATTGAATTGACAATGATTCTAACTTATTTATATCAAAAAATACTCCCTTTTGTTTAGGTTTTACTTCTTGAGTATTAGTATCTGATTGACATGGTTTTGAGATAATTTTAGCCCATTTATTTGTGTTTATATCAAAAACTATCATATTATCATTAAATATATAACTCATCCTACTAATTTTAAGTGGTTTCGATATAATAAATATATCTCCAGAATATGGAGATTTACATACAGTACCAATAGGATAATTCTTTATAACATATTCTAATAACTCTTCTCTACTAGAATTCTTATCAGGAATGCTAGATTTAGGTTGTTTATTAACACCATTTTTAGTATTAATCACACTAGAATTATCAGATTCTAATGAGAATACTTTATCTTGCTTGGATAGTACATTATACCATCTAGCACTACATACTCCAAACTTTTTACTCTTTAATCTTTTACTTGCATTTCTAAAGGCATTAGCAAGATTATTAGGAGATTTAGATATTTCTTCTTTTAGAATAGTATCTTCCTTTTTAGTCCAAATAGTTCTCATATTAAATTGTTTTAAAATTGTTGTTAAAAGTTAATCATAAGTCTCAGAACCAGGATAATACTGCCCATTAGCAAAATCCTCATCAAAAATATCTTGATATCTTCCACAGTGGGGGCACTCTAATGATTTATTATAATCATATTCTTTCCCACATTTGTTACATGTTATTATGTCCTCTTCCATATTTTAAAGTGTTAAAAATTAATCCTCAACTATCACAATTGAATTAAATCATTTCTGATTAGTATTAGATAGTTGAGGATATAAAATGTTATTCAGTTTGGTCAAAATCACTTGTTAAAATATATACTAGTCCAATAGCAAATACTAGTATACATAATGGATTATGAAAGTAGGCTGTTATGCCTAAAAGTATAATCCATAAAATGGGTATTAAATAGGATTTCATTGTTTCTTTTTGTTTTGGTTAAACCATTCATTAAATGACTTTGTACTACGTACTTCTTTATCAATAGTTCTTAAATTATAAGAATACTTACACAAAGCAAGAACTTCCTCTTCTGTATAAAGGACAGGTTCTTCAAACTCTGCACAACTTCCAAATTCATCTGTTATAGTTGATTTTTTCTTGCAATTGTTAACACATTTATCACAAGTGCCTTTATTAATAATAGTTACAAAACCATTGGTTAAAATAGGCTCTATTATTTTTATCGCTGGTTGACCCCCATCAAGAGTGTAAGGTTTAGAAGTCTCTTCTTCAAAATGTTCTTCCATTTCAAATTCAACATCCTTAATAGTCCCATTATGGTATGGCTCTACAAACTCAGAAATGTATTCTGGAGATATTTGAGATTGTGTGGCTATTACTTTTTTAAAGTGAGATTTATGTATATATGGCTCAAATCTACATTTTATTTTTATTATATCATTATTTGAACCAAATCCAACGCATGTAACTATTTCTTCATTATCTAATAATAAAGTATCTCCAACTTCAATCTTTTTATCTTCTAATGAGATTAAAATGAGGTCTTTGGGGATCCAACCTAAAACCCTTAATCTCCTATATTCTGCCCCGGTATTGCATTTAAATATATTACCATTTGGTCTTGATAATATATTATATACATTTTTTTCATCTATTGCGTTAACCAATACAGGTTTTACTAATTTTGTTTTCATTTGCTTGAGTTTTAAAAAGTTCAATATTTTGATAAACCCCTCAGTTCAATCTATTAGATATGTAGTTGAGGGGTTTTTAGTTAATGCCAAAAGAAAATAATGACTGATAATCTGAATTCGCTACCACTATGCCCTCAACATTTCTTGTTAAGTATAGAATAATTCAAATAACTCCAATGCTGGCATCAATTATCAGTCATTAAAAAGAAAGTAACAAGTATTTTCATGATATATTCATTTATTATCGAGCGAATTAGCACAGTTTGCTAATACCTCTAAAACTTCAATAACTGTTTATTACTTGTTACTATAAGTTTAGTAAGTTCTAATTTAGATACCGTTTTTATCAGAGTGAAATTAATCCGTTAAATAAAATACGGATAAATTGGACTAGAACTTACTTTATGTTTTACTTTAATGTACCACCTACATTTACTTCGTATTTACCTCCAAAGTATTCATAGGTTTTATTTGTTTTGGTATCTTTAATTATTAGTAAATACTTATAAGCTTCAAAATTAGCATTATTAACTCCTTTTATTACTACTACAGCATGTCCTTCACAAGCCTTAATAATTTCATCTAATGAATGATAATCAGGATTTTTTATTGTTCCTTTTGCTCTATCAAAATTACATGATGTTAATAATACTAGTATTAGTAAGTTTAGTACAAAAGTTTTCATAAGTTAACTGAGTTTAAAATGTTACTTATTAAGCTTCTTTATCCAATGTTTTAGAAACTTAATTCTAGGAGTTTTATTTCCACGTGTCCACCAGTATCCATGATTTCTATATTTAAAAGAATAGCCATACTGATACCATTTGGGTCTGTGTGTATCTAAGAAATTATGTAATAAGACCCACTCTTCCCCCGAAATTAGATTACCCCGATGTAAAGCAAGGAGTTTATTACATAATCCATGATGCAAATTACTTTCAACTTCTTTTAAAAGAATTTCAAGTAATGTTTTTAAATCTCTAGTGTTTTCCATTTATTTGAGTTTAAAATGTTGCTTACTACTGTTTACTCAAAGATATTATATGAATTTTCCATCCATTAACATCATCAATTACTGGCAATCCATACGAAATGAATTTTAATGTTACTTTAAATCCAGTTTGATTAGCTACTGCTGGATGAGCATTAGAACCTGCTATATTAGGAAATGCTCCTTTTATAACTTTAACATTTTTACAAATAGTAACAGGTTTAAACTTATCTTTTCTATATACTAACTTTTGCTCATTGCATATAAGAGAATCCCCATTATATCCTAAATAAGTAAATTCAGCAATTACTTCATATGTAGAAAGTAATCTATCTTTTAAATCTTTGAAGATTTCTAGATGTTGATTAGTTCTAATTAAATATGCACATGAAAATATTTTATCATATATTGTCTCATCAGAACATGTTTTATTATAGTTCATGTTACTTCTATCAATCATTGTAATAAAGTTTAAAATGTTATTAGATGGGATTTAAGTAAATTTGTAGTGTCAACTACTAAATAAAGGAAATATAGGAGGTGTAAAACCTCCCATAATCCCTATAACTTACTAATTTCCATTAATGTAACATTAACTTCTTCTTCAGTAAGATTCCCTAGTACATCATTAATAATGGATGTAGAATAATCTATATCAAAAGAAAATTCATCATTAAATGGTACACCTTTAATATTTTTTAGTACTGCAAGTTCCCACAATCCAATCTTATTACCATAAGAGAAATCATGCTTAAGAATACTAACACCTTTACCATTAGGAAATATTGCTACATACTGAATTCCCCTATTTGTAGGTCTATTAGGAAGTTCTTTAAAATCCATAATATATGATGTTAAATTAAACAATCAAACTTAAGAATATGGGAGAATATTTCATCTCCCATAATTCACACATCTTACAGTGTATCCTGAATATTTTCTTCAGGATTACTTCCAGCCTTATGAATAAGGTAGAATTCATCTGCACCAGCAACTACCCTAGATACCATTGTGTTAGTCCTATAATCAGAACTAACTGCGCCACTAATCCTACCTAACTTGGTAGAATAGCAGGAGAAGAATAACTTACCACTATTAGGATTCTTAATAATGTCAATCTTAGTGATTCCATTATTACCCTTGAAGTCTGCTAGTGAGAAGGTGTTAACAAATGTTAAGTCCATGATAACGTAATTTTGAAATGAAACAATAAATACAAGGTTAAATATAAAGTGTGCAATCCACTATTCTGTCTGTAATTTACCTGTTAACTTGCTTCAGCGTTCCATCATAGCCTCCAAGTCTTAGTTGAGCAGCTAGGTAACGGTTAGGCAGGACTTTCACCTTCAGGTTGTGGTATAACTTCAAATTAAGCACACTTTATATAGGAAACCCCAATAGGGGATATGCCCAAAATTTAGTTTGGGTGTGGGGGTTATGGGTGGGTTAGTCAGTGATATTATTAGTATTCAAAATTTTGAAAAAATTATCAAAAATTTTATAGTTAATGATCTCAGTAATATCCAAAATTTTAAAAATTTTTCAAAAAATTATTTTACTACTTAAGGTCATGTACTTAAATAAGTACACTAGTGTACTTAAATTAAGATACCTAAAGAATAGTAGTTATAGAGTAAATAAAGAGAAGGAACTGTTAGTATTTTTATAGGATAATTATTTGAATACTAGTGAGTTAAGTATTGAAATACTCCATTCCTTAGTAGTATCAGACTACCTTGATAGTCATACCAGAGTGATGCTTAGTCATACCAGAGTGACTAAAAATGTTAAATAAGTACGACTATTATTTGGAATTGTTAGATATTAGTCATATTTTTGTAAGACTAAATTAAAATAATTATGCAGTTAGAGAAAATTGTAGAAACTGAACATGGGTTTGTAGACCCTGAAACTGGAGAAGTTATTTCTTCATCCTTTACTAATACAAAGCATATCATAAAGAAGAAGACTACTTTTGATAATTTTGTGCAGGTATATATTAGAGATTTGGCAGATATTTATAGGATTACTAGTAGAACTCAGATTGCTCTTCTAATGGTACTATGTGAAGAATCTAAAATGATTTTAAGTAATTCAGATATTCTTCCGACATTTACTGCTCTTATTGATGATAAGCAAAGATGGGCAGAGAAGTTACAAATAAATGCAGGAAAGAATGTGGATAATGCCCTAGCTGAATTGGTTAAAAAAAATATTGTACTTAGAATAAGTAGAGGCAAATATTCTTTAAACCCTAAGTATATATTCTCAGGAGCATTAAAGGATAGACCTAAAATGCTTGAACTATGTGTGAAATATGAAATATCAGAATCTGTATAAACATTATTTAACACATCTATAGGATAAGAGTTAGAAATTAATCTTTATATTTATCACCAATTAAATTTAACTAGTAGAATATGACTAAGGAGGAATTAATAAAAAGTATAGAAAGAAACCTTACAAGTCTTAAAATTATTTGTAAGGATTCAGAAGATAATGAATGGGGAGAGATAATAAAAAGCTCTTATAGTAATGACAGAACTTTTTTCTATCGAGGATGTTTAAATACTCCTACAGAGCAACTACTTATCTATAAGGCTATATTATCTACAATACCTGTAGAGTATAGAGATAATGCTACAATACAATTTAGCATGGAAGGTTCGTTAGTTCAGAAATTGAGTATTAGCGTATATGGTGAGTATAATTGTACTGTTAGTATGTATATGATAAAAACAGCTCCTGGGCGGATTAAGTTAAGAAGTGCTTGGGATAATACAGAGATTGAATACGGGTTTGTACACTGTTTTGATAATGCTAAAAGTCTTACGGAAATACCTGTTATAGAAAATAATTACACTCAGCCAATAGTTGATGGCTTTGAAATGCCTGAACTTCCTGATGAAGTTATTGAAAATATATTTAAAGAATTTGATAGTAAAGAATAAACTATTATATTTGTACTGATTCTACACTCAGTATGAGATATAGTTGGTGTAGATGTTTGTAATTGTTTTTCATATGACTGATATTTTGGATGATGGAATCCCTACTAGTTAATTCTGGTAGGGATTTTTCTTTCACATCTTAACCTTATTTATATGTTCTCTAGGATTAACTGTTTGAAGTTTTAGTATATTTGAGCAGAATTAAAACTGATTTACTATGGTAAAATATTTTTGTGATTGCTGCAATAGAGAATTAGATGGTAGGTATTATGAAATACCTATAATGAAACATATTGTTGAACAAGGTATAGATAAAATTATGTCAGGACATTTTAAAATGATTGACGGGGAAATGCATAGTATTTCTGGAGTCATAGTGAATAAACAACTTTGCCTACCTTGCTATAATAAAATTATGTATAGAATAACTGAGGAGTTTGAAAATTTGAAAAGTTCTAAATAGTATTAAAGTGGAAGATAAAGTAGAAAGATTAAAGGAAGTACTCAAGGAGTATGAACCTCACCTTAAAGTATGGAATACTATTCATTTAGAGGTTATAGATGATTTTATTTATATTATGTTTCTAGAACCTAAGCATAAAAATGGGTATTCATCACTTATTAAGGAAGCACCTATAGCTGATATTGATAGGATTATAGAGATTTATGAAACTAAACTTAAGAAGTATGAATGATTTACTAGAGATTAAGTATGAGATACTAAATGAATTATTAGAAGAATACTTACTATGTGAAGATGAATCTAAACTATCTAAACTAAGAGATATGATTGATAGGTTAGATTATAGTATTGATTTAGATGAAGGATATAAATATTTAAGTAATGATTAAAGAACCAAATTTACAGGAATTTCAAGATTTACAGTTAAATTTTGATATGATTAGTAGGGGTATTAGACCTGAAGGAATGGGTTTTGAGAAGTTTAAGTACTATAGAAAGATTACTCAGGCATTACTTAAGAGAAGACTTAAAGGAGAATTAGTACATATGAGTACTTCTCTAGGATTGGGTAAAGGAAGTGGGGTTACTTATATTAAACCTAAAGAATTAGTATAAGTGGAAAATATGATACCTAAACAATTTAAATTATTTGGAAGTACTATAGAAGTTATATTTGACAATAAGTACTGTAATAATAAAAACTTATATGGGGAAGCATCCTATAGTGAAAATAAAATTATCTTATCAAATGTTGATGGGGTAGATGATTTATCTCCAGATAGAGTGTTGGATACATACTACCATGAAAAGGTACATTTAATACTGGACAGTATGGGAGAAGCTGATTTAAGTAAGAATGAAAAGTTTGTAGAGATATTTTCAAAACTGTTAAGGCAGTCTGATATAACAAGTGAATATTAATTTTAATTTTATATAAATGGAATTTAAGGTAAGAGGAAATGTAGTATTATTTGATGCACTTGAGATTAAGAAAGCATCTAAACTTATTCTAGATATGAAAGATAAGAAGTATAAGCTGATTGTTGCTTATAGAGGTGATGAAGTTGCAGGAATACACATAGGTAATGAGATTGTACTTAGAAATGATAATGCTAAGGAAATAGTGGAATTAGGTGGACATATTTATTGGCTTACTGCTCCACATAATGTATTAGCAATAGTTGAAGGAAATGACGTAGATACTTATACTTATGAGGAAACTACTAACAGACAGAAGAATTCTCCATTAGCCGGAAGTGGCAATGATTTGATTCTACCGCATAATCAGGATATTATAATGCCTAATAATTAATTCAATTAAAATAATAAATTATGAATTTTGGACAAGCAATTGAAGCCTTAAAAGAAGGTAAATTAGTAGCAAGAGAAGGTTGGAATGGTAAGGGGTTATTTGTAATGAAACAAATTCCTGCCGAAATTGGATTAGAGATTATCCCTAAAATGCAGTCTGTACAAGAAAGTGCTAAACAAATTTTAGTATCTAGAGGTACAACTCTAAAATATGAGAATCAAATGCTTATTATAAAACCAAATGGTACGGCAGATTCATGGGTTCCAAGCTCTTCTGATGTATTTGCAGAAGATTGGATTGTTGTAGAATAATAATTAAATTAACTTAATTTAAATCCTCACTAATAAAAATAGTGGGGATTTTATTTTTTATATATAAATGTTTTATATATTTGTATTATAATTAAAATTAATAATTAATGGGTAGAGTAAGAAAAATAGGAGTCTATAAAATTACTTGTAATATTACTGGAATGTCTTATATAGGACAGAGTAATGATGTTTATAGAAGATTGAGATTTTATAAATCTCTGAGATGTAGGCAACAACCAAGAATTTACAGATCTCTATCTAAGTATGGCATAGATAATCACATATTTACAATCATTTGGGAATCTACCTATAGTAGTAAACACATAATATTACAAAAGGACACTCTTAATATTTTGGAAAAATTTTACATATTTAAATATAATACCCTATCTCCCAATGGGTTAAATTTGTATTCTGGAGGAGATTCTTATACAGCATCTGAAGAAACTAGACTTAAATTAAGTAAATCTAAAAGTGGTATAAATCATCCAATGTATGGAAAGATTGGAAAATTAAATCCAGCATCAAAGGAGGTTGTGCAATTAAGTAAAGATGGAGAGTTTATAAAAGATTGGGAATCTGCAACTGTTGCAGAAAAGACTTTAAATATAGCTAGAGATTTAGTATCAGCATGTTGTAGAGAAGATAGATATAGTACTAATGGGTATATATGGATGTGGAAAGCAGATTTTGATACTTACGGGCCAAAAATATACAAATTACCAAAAAGAAAAGATAGTCTATCAAAGAAGACTTATCAATATGATTTACAAGGTAAATATTTAAGAGAGTGGAATTCTACTATGGATATAGAAAGAGAACTTAATATTGCAAATACATCTATAAGTAATGTATGCACAAATCAAAAAGGACAGGCTGGAGGATTTCAATGGAGATACTTTATAAATGAAAATGGTATAAATGAATATATTACTAAGGGATTTCATGTAGTAGTTACAGATATAGATACAGGACTAATTCAAGAGTTTGAAAGTCTAGCTAAAATAAGTAAGACCTTTAAAATAAAGTGGTATATAATTAAAGAATGTTGCGAAGGTATTAGGAAATATTATAAAAATTATAAATTTAGTTATAAATATTAAATGTAGATTTTAGTTATGAATAATAGGATACCAAAAGATTTTTTTATTACTAAAGGCTCTGGATTATCTGATATAACCATGCATGCTGGAGCATTTCATTTTGCATTATGGGATGCTGGAATTGATGGTTATAATTTTGTAAAATATTCATCAGTTTTACATAAAAAAGCAGAATGTGTAAATATTGAAAGTATTAAAAGTATGCCAGAACACGGTAGTGAGATGATGTGTATTCAAGCTATTGCCGAAGGAAAGGGTGGAGAAACTATTTCAGCAGGTATTATTTATGGATATCTTTATGATCTAGAGGGCAATTGTTATGGAGGGATAGTTTGTGAAGAGTCTAATACGTATGGTGAGTCACAATTAACTTACAAATTAATAAATATAATAGATGATATGTATTGTAAAACTTATAAAACTAAAGGATTGATACTAAGAGATGTAAAAACAATTACTGAAGAATTGTCAATTCCTAATGATGTTAGATTTGGATGTTGTTTAGTTAGTCTGTGTTTTATAAATTATTTGTAGTATGGAAATAAAAACTAATGTTAAAGGAGTAGATAAGTATATTACTATAGTCGGAATGCTTAGTAGCAAGTTACTTGGCAATGAACCATTTTGCGATTTACAACCTAAATGTCAGCTAGTATATGCATACTTACTATACTATAGAAATGATGTGTATGGGCATTTAGAGGAAAATTTGGCTAATAAGTTAACCTTTGATGGTGATACTAGAAGACTTATTGCAGAGGCACTTAAGGTAGAGAGAGTAGGTGTTTCTAACTATACTAAGATTCTTAAGGAAAGAGGTATTCTTAATGAGGATAAGAAATCTTTCAATAAGAAGTATCACATACCCAATCTTAAAGAATTTATTATTAGATTTGAGTAATGTTTATTATAAGATTTCATTTTAGAAATGTAGACGAATCTATAGATTTTATAGAACAATCCAAATCTATGTTAGAAGGATTTGACTATAAGATTAATATAGAGGATAACGGTAAAATAGTTAAAGTTGAAATATTAAAACTAAAAGATAAAGTAATATGGGAAGTAAAAGGAAAGTGTTTTTATATGAACTAGCAACTGGTAAGACTATAGAATTTAATAGTCAGACTTCTGCTGGAGAGTTTTTACATGTTAGTGAAGCAACAATACGTAAGTATAATAATACTCTTAAAGAGATTGATGGGTATAGAATATATAGTGGAGATAAAGTAGCACTTGCTGGAGAATCCTTATTAAATAGTATTAATGACCATAAAGAAACAAATGAAAACATTAATACTAATGAGTTGGATTCAAGGATAAGTGAATTAGGTTATTCTAAATCTGATATACAGTCTGTTAAAACTTGGCAAACCCAGAAAGGTGAGACTAGATTTAGTATTGTAACTAAACCAGATCAAGTTAATTCTGAAGAATTCCTGGAGAATCTTAAGAATAAGTTATCTGAATCCGTCAAACCATTTGAGATTCAACTTACACCTGCTAAAGTTAGTGGGGTAGATTTAATAGTTTATACTTCAGATAAGCATGTTGGGGCTTGTAGTAAAGATTCTCAATATAATAATGAGTATAATGAGATGGAATTTACTCGTAGAATGCAACAAATCTATCAAGAAATTGCATATGTAAAATTTGAATTTGGGCATATTAATAGTCTAATATTTATTGATTTAGGGGATAATCTTGATGGGTATAATGCTCAAACTACTAGAGGTAATCATCCACTACCCCAGAATATGACTGATGAGGAATCATTTGATACTTATGTAAATGTACATAAGATATTCTTTGATAGTTTGGTAGAAAATAGTATGGCTAGTGAGTATAAGGCATACTTTGTAAATGATAGTAATCACTCTGGAAGTTTCGGATATACTGCAAATAGGGCATTGGAGATTTATCTTAATGTTAAGTTTCCATTCATAGAAACTATTCAGATGAATAAGTTTATGGAACATTTTATTCTAGGAGATGATTGCTATATTCTATGTCATGGTAAAGACAAGATTGATAGAAAGAATGGATTACCATTACATCTTAACGATGGTACTTATAAGTTAATATCTGACTACATTGACTATAATAAGTTACATAATTATAACGTACATTTTGTAAAGGGGGATTTACACCAGAGTGCTTTTGAAAAGAATAGTAAGTTTACTTATAGGAATATACCTAGTGTATATGGTGCTAGTAAGTGGATTATGAATAACTTTGGATTGAATAAGCCTGGATTCTCAATGGATGTTTATCATATGGGGAATATTTATAGAAGAGATATTGAACTTTAAATTATAAATTATGGAAAAATATTATTCGCCAAGTTCAGAAGAATTAAGAGTAGGTTTTGAATGTGAGATTAAATTACATACTGGAGAATGGAAACCTATAAGATTAACTGAAGAATCCATGAAAACTACCTACTCTTCAGTAGATATTATAAGAGTTAAATATTTAGATAGGGATGATATAGAGAGTTTTGGGTTTGAATTTTGTGGTGCTGGATTTGATAATTATATGAATCACTTTAGTGATGGGTTCTTTAATATATGTTTTAGAGATATTGACGGGGATAATAAGGGAATTTCAATTAATCATGAAAGGAATAGTGGGGAGTATGTAAAAGATTTTTCTGGGTTTATAAAAAATAAATCTGAGCTGGAAATACTCCTAAAACAACTAGGAATTAGAAACAATGAAGAATATTAAACTATGTGTAAAATGTGGTTGTAGTGCTAGTAAGGTAGTAGAGGAATTTAATATAAAGATTCCTCTATGTACCAAGCACTATAGAGAATATATTGAGGAAGAAGATGGATTTGTTGATAATGTGGAAGTAGTGGAGGAGGAAGAATATGACATTGATTAAACCTAATTACTTCTTAGATGGAGTAATGAGAGAAGTTGCTACTAAATATGATATTCCATTTGTTAAAGTACAAGAATGTATGGCTGCTCAATATGAGTTTGTTAGAAGAAGCGTTGAGAGTTATAATTCTAAAACTCAAACTGGAGCAAGGGTAATATATTTACCTAACTTTGGAAAGTTTATTATATCGGATAAGGTAATTAGTAATTTACAGGAGAAGTATAAAGATTATAAGGAGAAGGAAGATGGAGAATAAATATTACACACCTAGTATTGAGGAATTTAGAATTGGGTTTGAGTATGAAGTGTATATTCCAGAAAAAGAATTGTGGAGTAGTGAAACTTTTTATTTAAACCAATCTCATATTGATATTATAAAATATGTAGATATACAAACAGAAAATACTTTAAGACGAGTAAGAGTAAAATATCTAGATAGTTCTGATATAGAAAGTTTTGGGTTTGAATATAGTCATACTCCAAGAAAAAATGTGCTATTATTTAAAAGTAATGAATATAATTTGTGGTTTGAAATGGATTTTAATTTTGTTAGAATAAGAAATACTAAAGAGATACTTCCGGGGAATATTCAATTGTTTTTTGGGAAGATTAAAAATAAATCAGAACTACAACAAGTTCTTAAAATGATAGGAGTTATAGAATAATGAAACTATTTGAATTAAATAGACTTACCTATGAAATAGAGATTGCTCCTGAAGCATTACTATTAGAACCTTTTAAAAGGCTTATTGATAGGGATAAGTCTAAGACTAAGGATATGGTTAAGAAGGAATTGGCTTTGATATACCATTATTGCGATATTAGAAGTGATTATTCTGGTATGGAAAATAATACTAAACTTGCTCAAATTATTGAGAATCTTAAGTTTAGTAAAGGATATACTCCTGATAAGATGGTAAAAGAAGCAATGGAATTCTATATGAGTTTTAAGACTCCTATTCAAGAATTATATGAAGGGGCTGTAATTGCTGCTCAAGCAGTTAATGAGTATCTTAGGAAGTCCAAAGAATTGTTGGAAGAAAGAACTAAGGATGGTAAGATAGTGACTGACATTGCTAAAATTACAGCGTCTATTGAGAAGTTACCTAAGATTATGATGAACCTTAAGACTGCTGAGAAGGAATATATTAAGGAAACTAAGGAAACTGAGGGAAGGATGAAGGGGTCTAAGGCAATGAATATGTTTGAGGATGGATTAAAGACTGAATAGTATGGATTATACCAAACTAAATAAGTATCAAACATTAATAACTCCAGAACTAGAAAAGTCTTTACCTAAAGAAGTTTATGCAGAACTTATCAATACTATTGATACTATTCCTTTTGTTAATTGGTTAGTACAACCTGAAGAAGTTAGGGGATTTGCTAAAGATAGGGTTAGGCATAAAGATTTAGATGATTCTGATGAAAGAAAGCAATATGATGATAATAGGATAGTTGTAGATGTAACTAAACCTCATATACTTGAGGATATGGATTTCTTTAGGGAAAGGGCTATATTCTTTGATAAGTATGGATGTTATACAGATTTAACTCCTAATCCTAATCCTAATAGTGATTACGCTTTATTTTGGAAGGAAGAAATTAGAAGGTGGAAGGATGGATTAATTAAACCTAGTGATGGAGAATGGATTCCAGGAGGATTGTACTTTTATTGGAATTATTGTCCAATATGGCAAACCCAAACTGACAGTATAACTATAAAAGGTAGAACTAAATCTAGGGCTAAACGTGTTAAAAAATTCCCTAAACCTTGGTTAGGAGATTATTTATTTTATCATTATATAGAACAGGCTCAAGAATATGCACTACATGGTAAACTTCTAAAATGTCGTGGCGTTGGATTTAGCTTTAAAATGGGGAGTTTATCTCCTAGAAATATGTATGTGTATCAAGGTGAAGGAAATCCTAATTTCCATTTGGCTAGTGATAAAGGATTTTTACAGGGTGATAAGGGAGTATATAGTAAAGTAATCACTGTATTAGACTGGATTGCAGATACTACCCCACTCCCAAAATTAAGACTTGTGAATAGTGCTAGAAGTATGGAAATTAAACTGGGCTATCAAGATGAATATGGGGTAAATAGAGGCCCTCAGTCTAGTGTATTTGGTATATCTCTTAAGGATAATCCGGATAAGGCTCGGGGTATTCGCGGGCCTTTAGTCCATTATGAGGAAGATGGGCTATTTCCTAATCTAGAAGATGCATGGAATATTAATCTTAAATCTGTAGAGGATGGTGACGAATCATTTGGTTTTCAATTAGCTGGCGGGTGTTTAACTGAAAATAATTATGTATGGACTCATAATGGAAGTCTAAAAAGAATTAAAGATCTTAAAGTATCTGATGGTATAATAGGATTTAATAATGATAATCAAACTTTTACTAAAGAACCTATTACTTATTTACAACCTACTATTAATAAACCTTGTTTGAGAATAGAAACTAATACTGGAAGATTTATTGAATGCAGTACAGATCATCCTATACTGTACAGTCATTCTTTACTCTTTAAAAGAGAAGAACTACCTTCAGTAAATGGTAAAAGAAAAAGAAAGACATTTAAAGTAGTATCATTTAATCCTGCAAATAATTTAGTAATAGGAGACCAAGTAGCAACATTAGATCAGTTTCCCATATTTTCAGACATAGATATGTGGAATCCCAGACTAGTTGGATGGTTAGTAGGTGATGGTAGTTATGGTATAGATAAGACTCCAGTATTATCTAATTGTGAAGATGAGATAAATAGTTGGTTACATAATAATTTTAAAGATGATGTAACTACAGAAAAATCATATATAACTAAGGATGGTAAAACTTATGAAGAAAATAGAATAAAAGGTATCACTAAAGAATTACGTAAGTTAGGGATATATGGACAAACCAAATCAAATAAAAGACTTCCAATAGACATACATAATTACTCATTGAACACAGTCACGGAGTTTATAGGGGGATTTTATGATACTGATGGATATATTTCAAATACAGGTAGAGTTTCTTTATCCTCAGGACATAAAGAAATCTTGTTAGAAATGCAATTGTTATTACAAAAATTAGGTATTCATGGAAATATTATGTATGTTAAACCAAATTTTAAAAACCCAAAAAGTAAAAATGGACATTATAATCTAGAAGTAGCAGATAGAGATAGTTTATTAAATTTTCAAAAGCACATAAAACTATCTCCTAAAGTAAAAGCAGAAAGACTTGCTAATATTCATAATTTATATAAAAGTAAATCTCAACGTGCAAAACATCTTTCTGGAGTAAGATTTGAAAGAGTAGTTAAGATTGAGAATATAGGTATTCAACCTGTTTATAATTTAACTGCTGGAGAAACACATACTTATGTAGGAAATGGAATTATTACTCACAATACAGGAGGTACAGAAGGGGCTAGTTTTGAGGGTTCTGAGAAACTATTTTATCATCCAGATGCCTATAATATATACGGAATAAGTAACGTATATGATAGAAATGTAAATTCTGATTTAAAGTGTGGTTTCTTCTGGGGAGCATACTTAAATAGAAATAAGTGCTATGATTTAGATACAGGAGAACCTGATGTAATAAAGGCATTGTGTCAAATTTTACAAAATAGGTATAAAGTAAAAAATAATTCTACAGACCCCAAAGCAATTACTCAAAAAAAGGCCGAAGAACCTATTACTCCACAAGAGGCTATCATGCGTAGGGAGGGGAATATATTTCCTGCTGAAGATATTAAGAACTATCTTGCTGAAATAATGCCTAACTTCCAAAACTTTGTTAGTAGTCACTATGTAGGCAAACTAGTTATTAATACTTCTGGAGATGTAGAGTGGAAACTAAATGAAGGTAACTTATACCCTATTAGGGATTTTCCATTTTTAGATGGTAATAAAGAAGGTGCTGTAGAAATATATGAAATGCCTAAAAGATTTGGTAATGGGGAAATTCCTGTTGGTAGGTATATTTGTGGTATAGACCCCTATGACGATGAAACTGGTACTTCATTAGGCAGTATATTTGTATTTGATAGGTGGAGTAGATGTATAGTTGCAGAGTATACTGGTAGACCTAGATTTGCAGATGAATTCTATGAGATTTGCTATAGATTAGCCAAGTATTACAATGCAATGATAATGTATGAGAATAATAAGAAAGGATTATTTGTATATTTTAGAAATAAGAATATACTTCATATGCTGGCAGATGTTCCTAAAATACTTACTGATAAGCAGTCTTTAAAACCTGATACATTATATGGGAATAAATCCAAAGGGTTCAATGCCACTGCTGAAGTAAATACATTCTTAAGAACTGCTCAAGTTAAATGGATGTGTGAACCTTTAATGGATGATGAAGGAAACCCTAATGGATTGACTAGACTACATAAGATTAGAAGTGTTGCATATCTTAAGGAGTGTGCTAGTTGGAATAGTGATGGTAACTTTGATAGGGTTAGTGCTATGGGAGCAGTAATGCTGTATGATTTAGAATTAGGTAATGTAGAGATTAAAAGAACTACTGAACAAATTAAAACTAGAGCACATGATAAATATTTTGATAAGTTCTATGGAAACAAATCTAAAATGTTAAATACATGGTAATTAAATTAGTGTTGATGATATGAATATGTATAAATTTGGAAACTAAATATTAAAGTATGATAAAGGAATCATCTGCAATGGGAGTTCAAAGTGTTAACTTTTTCCCAGCACAAATGCTTACTGATAAAGAAAGAACTGATGATTTCTATCAGCAGTGCATTGATGCTGGATTAAGTATAGTTAACTGGAACCTCAACTTATATAGTTCAATTGGTGTAAGAAACACCAGAAAGAATAAGATTATCAACTACAATCTTTTCAATGATATTGTTGATAGAGAGGAAATGAATAGGGTTATTAATCCTTGGGGATTTGATGATGTTGCCAAACTTCCTAGATATAAGAATTACTCTTTACTAAATAGTAGTCTGATGTTGCTATTCGGTGAGGAAAGAAGAAGGGCATTTAATCCTATTGCTACATCTATTAATAGCGATGCGGTTAATGAGAGATTACGAACTATTAATAATGCTTTTACTCAAACTGTAACACAATCACTTATAAATCCAAATGAATCTCCTGAAGAAACTGAAAGGAAGATGCAGGAGTTTGGTAAGTGGGCTAATTTTGAGTATAAGGATAGAAGGGCTAGAATGGCTCAACAGGTTATTAACTACTTATACAGGACTGACTATGCTGCGGAGACTTTTAGTAGAGGATTTGAGGATTTACTAATTGCTGGGGAGGAGATATATTTTGGAGATGTTATAGGTAATAAACCTGTACTTAGAAAGGGTAATCCTTTAAATACGTATAGTTTGAGAGCAGGTACATCCTATAAGATAGAAGATTCAGATATTATTGTTGAGGATGGGTATTTACCTTTGGGAGAAGTTCTTGATAGGTACTATGATGATTTATCACCTAAAGAAATAGATGCACTACAACAAGGATTTAGAATATCTACAGGTAAAGGGCTTATTCAGGGGCAAGAGGCTAACCCAGTATTTGACCCAAGTCTAATATTTGGAGTAGAATTAAATGGTAATATATTTAATCCCAATAACTCTGATGTATCATATTTTGCTGGAGGATTTGATGTTCAAGGTAATGTTAGGTGTACTAGAGTTCTTTGGAAGGGTATGAGAAAGGTAGGCTCACTAGAAACTACTGACCCTGAAACAGGTGAAACCATTAAGAAGTATGTAGATGAATCCTATAAGCCTAACAAAATGTTAGGTGAAAAGATAGAGTGGATGTGGCTATCTGAATGGTTTGAAGGTACTAAGATTGGTAATAATGTGTATACCAGAATGAGACCTTGTCCAGTACAGTTTAGAAGTATGGATAATCCATCTATCTGTAAGCCTCCTGTGGTAGGTATAGTTGTTAATGTTAATGCTAATAAGGGTAGAAGTTTGGTTGATATGACTAGGGAATATCAGTACCTATATAATGCTCTTATGGCAAGAATGGAAATGACTATGGTTAAGGATAGGGGTAAAATGGCTAGACTAGATTTATCCTTAATTCCTGATGGTTGGGAAATGGATAAGTGGATGTACTATGCTGAGGTATTAGGTTGGCAAGTAGTAGACCCATTTAATGAAGGGCAGAAAGGTGCAGCCACTGGTAAGTTAGCAGGAGCAATGAATCAGAATTCTTCTTCTATAGATTTGGAACAGGGGCAATACCTACAAAGAACTCTACTAATGGCAGATTTCATTGCTAGAAGAGTTGAGGATATAACGGGTATTAACCCACAAAGAAAGGGGGCTGTAGATAATAGGGAAACTGTTGGAGGTGTTGAGAGGGCTGTAACTCAGAGTTCTATGAGTACTGAAAAGTGGTTTGTACTACACGATAATGTTAGAATTAGAGCATTAAAGATGTGGCTAGAACTTGCCAAGTTTGCTTGGAGAAATGAGCAGTTTAAGAGGCCATATATTATGGATGACGGTAGTATGGGTATCTTGGATTTTGACTATGAAACATTTGTAGAATCTGAGTATGGTATAGATATTACTTCAAGTAGTGCTGATATGGAAATGACTCAAGCACTTAAGCAACTTGCACAACCATTTCTACAAAATGGGGGTAATCTATCAATTGTTGCAGATTTGTATAGAACTACAGACCCACAAAGTCTACAGAGAAAGATTGAGGCTTATGAGCAACAGATTGCAGATAATACTAGACAGACTCAGGAGCAGCAGAATCAGATACAAATGCAGCAAATTGAACAGGCTAGTGCTCAAGCAGAAGCTACTGCACAAAGAGAGTATGATTTGGAAATGGCTAAACTTGACCTTGAAAGGTATAAGATTGATACTGAAGCATCTACTAAGATTCAGGTAGCACAAATGGCTACTTATAATAAGAGGGAGGATATTGACTTAAATAAGAATGGTATTCCAGACCCAATGGAAATTGCTTCTAATGCTTTAAATGCTAGAAAACAAGAGGCTGATGAATTTCAGAAGGAGTTAGATACTACATTAAAGTATAAGTTAGAACAGGAGAAAATGGATTTAGAGAGAGAGAAAATGCAACATGATAAAGAGTTGCAGGATAAGAAGGATAAAGCAGCAATGGCTAGAGAGAAGTTGAAGGCTAGTACAGCACGTAAAAATAAAGTTTCAGGAGAGAAATAACTATGAAAAGAATATCAGAAGAATTAGAGAAGAGAATTAACATCCATATAGAACTTGAGGAAAACTCCTCAAGGCTCTATAGGGCTATGGGAGAATGGTTTGAGTACAATGGTTGGTTTAATGCTGCAAAACTTTGGAAGAAGTATGCAGATGAAGAAATGGCACATTGCAGTAAGTTTTATCAGTATCTACAGGATAGGGATGTTTTACCTGTAACTCCAATGGTTAAAGAACAACCTAATGAGTATGAGTCTATGGAGAAGATTATAGAGGCATCTTATAAGCATGAAATTGAGGTAAGTAAGGAATTATCCAAAACTGCAACAATGGCTTTAAAGGAAGGTGATTTAACAGTATTTGGATTTATGCATTGGTTTATTCAAGAGCAAATTGAAGAAGAATCTAAGATGATGGCATTCTTGGATAGAATTGATATGCTTAAACAGACTAATACTAGTCTATTCTTTATGGAAGAGGCTTTTGAAGAAGCTTTAGGATAATATTATGTTATACGTGAAAATTAAAACTAATAAATAAATTGTAGAAGAATTTAACTTTTAAGTTCTTTGCTCAAAGAAGAAGGAAAATTATGGCAGGAATGTTTGATGTAGATTTTAATTCTGACCCACAAGGTGAGTTGGAAATGAATATTGATGAAATAGTCAATTTAAAAGGTAGTGAAGATTCATCTACTGAGGAAGAAAAAGTGGATGATAATAGTAAAGAAAAAGTAGATAATACTGATTCTGATGAATTAAATCTTTCAATAGATGAAATTATTAAATTAGATTCTATTGAAGATGGTGAAGTAAAAGAAGATAATAATGAAGAAATAAAGCCCTCTTCTGCAACAAAAGAGACTGCTAATTCCTTCCTTCTTCTCAGTAAAGCTCTTGCAGAAGAGGGTATTTTATCTGAATTTGATGAAGAAGGTTTCGGAAAATTAGTGGAAGAAACAGGTAGTGGTGGTAAAGCACTACTACAGTTAGTAAATGCTAGGGTAGAAGAAATGGAAAAATCCATTAAAGAAACCTACGAAGAAGACTATAAGACATACTTACAGCTAAAAGAATCTGGAGTACCACAAGATGAGGCATTTGAGTTAACTAATTTAAGCTCTCAACTAGAACAGATTGATAATGATATTCTAGAAGAATCCGAAGAAACTAGACGTGGTATTCTAGAAATGCATTTTAAGAATACTACTAAGTGGGATGATTCAAGGATATCCAAGCATATTGATAAGTTGGTAACTAATGGTGAGGACATTGATGAGGCAAAGGAGGCATTGCCAGAACTTCAAAAGCATACTAAAGAGGCTATTCAGAGTAAACAGAGTGAGTATGCTAAGTACCAAGAGGATTTAGCAAAGCAACAGGAAGAGGCTGCTAAGGATATTAGAGATACTTTCAAAGCAGACGCAGAAATTGTTAAGGGAGTTAAGCTTACAAAGACTCAAGCCATTAAGGCTCAAGAATTACTTTTAACCCCAATCAAGTTGGAAGATGGCAGTATAACTAATCCTTTGTGGGCTGAAAGGGCAAAGAATCCTTTAGAGTTTGATAAGAAGATTGCAGCACTATACGCTGCCGGAGCATTTGAGGGCAATATAACAACTGCAAAAGCAAGTAAAAAAGTTGCTCTGGATGAATTAGATAAAGTACTTAAAACTGGTAGTAAATCTTCATTTAAGGGAAATACTGCTGCTAATACAGAAGTTATTGATGAGCAGAAACAACTTCTAGATGATAAGTTTATGCGCTCAATAAGAAGAAATAACGAATAAAACCTATTAAAATAATAAAACATGGGATTTCAAGTAAGTAAACTGCAAATTACAGAACCTAAATACTGGAGTAACTTTACCAGTATGGATCACCTGGCTGCTATGGGTAACTATCAGCCTGAATACATTAATCAAACCTTGGAATATCTGTATGATGTAAACTACGGATATAACTTTGGTAGTATGATTAATAAGCTACCTGTTCACTATATTGATAATGGTGAAATGAACTATAGATGGGCAATGATTGGTGGAGAGGAAAGACCTATTCCACTAGTAAAAGCCTCTCTTGATGCAACTGGTACTGCCCTTAATGCAACAGACAAACCAGGTCAATATGGTGCCAGCTTCTACATGTGGTTTGCTGAACCATATTTTACTGCTACAACTACTTTACTTGGTTCTAAACCAGAAGCATATGTAATTAGATGTAAATCTGATGCTATTCAGGTAGGTGATTTATATCGTCATGAAGTAGAATTACTTACGTCAAATCCAGCATTCTTTGTACCTGTTGCAGACCTTATTGCAGACAGCCTATGGAATGAAGGATGGGGGCAAGTAGAACAAGCCCTCTCTAAGAGGGGTAATGGTATCCATCATGGTACTCACTTCATGTTTGAGAATACCCTTAATGTAATTCGTAAGAACTATGAAGTTCCTGGTAATGTGCTGCGTAATGGTACTCAAAATAACCCACTTGCATTTGCATTTAAAGATTTGGAAACTGGTCAAACTAGTAAGAAATGGATTGATAAGCAAGCTTGGGATTTCTATCGCCAGTTTAGAAATGATGCATATAGACTAGACCTCTATGGTAAGTCAAATAAGCAACTTGATGGTTCTTATGGTAATAGAGGTGAATCTGGTAATGTAATTAAGTCTGGATTTGGTCTATATGAGCAAATGAATAATAGTAATATTCTATACTACAATAAGTTTAGTATTGATGCATTACTTGACTTTGTACTTAGTGTTACTGTAGGTAAGTTCCGTGAAGACCAGCGTAAACTTGTTGTTACTTGTGGAGAATATGGAGCAGTTCAATTCCATAAGGCACTACTTGCTAAACCAGGTGCATCTAGCTTCTTCAGAAGTGATTATCCTCTTGAGAAAGCTGCTAATGGCAAGTTAGGTTGGAATGAGGGACAATTCACTACTATTAAGTGGGTTAATGGTATTGAGATTACCTTGGTAATTGATAGCCAAAAAGACAGCCCTTTCCATACTTTGAAGCATCCTGATGGAGGTAATGTTGCATCTTATATCTATGATATCTTTGACTTTGGGCAAACTAATGGTCAGGCAAATATCATGCGTGTAATGCAACGTAACTTTGAAGAAACCTTCGGTTATATTCCAGGTATGTTTGACCCATTTACTCCTGGTGGTAAGGCTGGTAATCCTAAGACTATTACCTCTTCTGTAGATGGTTACTCAGTATATGGTTGGAAGCAACGTGGTATTATGATTAAGAATCCTCTTAAGACAGGTAGGTTTATTCCTGCAATCTATAGATAGTAATTCTAATTGTTTGTAAAATGTTAAATAGGTGGTAGTTTATTCTATCACCTATTTTATTTTTAATTTAAATAACATTACTTTAGCATAAAATTTAACTAAATTAGTAAAACATGGAAGTGAAGGAAGGAAAAGGACTAATTGAGGAAGGTCTTGATAAAGGATACCTTAAGAGTAAAAAGGTTTATATTAAACCTCTTATTCAGGCACAGCCTCTACTTGGTGCAAATCAAAAAGGGCATCCAGCCCAATTTATGATGGATGAATGTAGATGGGGATATACATTAGGTGTTACTAGGGCAGGACATCTAATTAATCCATTTGAATCTGAGGAAGAAAGGAAGTACTTTGAGAGTATTTATGATAGGTCTTTAAACTACCGTGATAACGTAGATAACTTCTGGACAACTTTTATAGTTTATATTGATAAATCATCTGAGCTACTTGCTGGTAGAAAATTTCTAGATTTATCTATTCCAGAAGATAACCTAAAGTATAGGGTACTAAAATCCTGTGAAACAGACTTTGCAATTGGTAAAGAGGATTATGATACAAATCCATTTAGGAAGTTTATTCTTGTAGATGAAGACTTCTCAATGAATGAGGATGCTGGTAAGCTTAAGGATGAAACTGATGTTTACATTGAGATTGGTAAGATTAGAACTTCTAAGACTGAAATGATTAGATTCCTAACTCTATACTACGCAATGAAAAGAAGTGGTAAGATTGTGCCAGAGGATAATAAGAATGAGTGGTATGAATCTGAGATTATGGGTTGTTTAAAGAAGGACTTTGAGATTGTGAAAAAGATTGTTGATGATAAGGATAGGAATATCAAATCACTTATCTCAGATGGGCTTGTTAAAGGGGCAGTAGAAAGAGTTGGGGCTGCAAGTTATAGGTTGCCCGGAATGCCTGAATCATATACAATGGAGGTATTTATCTCAGTAATTAAGGATTTGAAGGAAGTTACAGACCCATTGTACCTAACCTTAGTTGCTCAGGTAGAAAGTAAAAGTGCTAAGAAAAAAGTAGTAAAAGAATAATATAATGACAGTACAACAATTCATAGATAAGTTTAGATTACTTACAGAGGTAGTTTCAAGTTATGAAGCCCCAGGGCTACTAGATGTTGAAATCTATGATCTGCTTAATATCTCTCAAAAAGAGTTGGCTCTAGAGTTGTGTACTAATGGAAAGGCTGATAGCTTATATAGTCTAATAGTTCAGGGGGAAGTATCACTTTCCTCTGAAACTATTGGGCCTTTACCTAATAATAGCAAGGTATATAGAGGGAATCTTCCAGATAACTTCTTTTATCCAATAAAAGGGCAAATTGCTATAAGTAGAACTGCCCTATCTAGCAGTGGATTTATACCTACATATGAGATGGGCAATACTATAGTTAGCCTTAAGGAGGTTGATGTGGATTTTGCAAATAATTTTATTGAAAATCCTTTTAATAGGAATACTATTTTACTTAATCCTTTATATTGGATTGAGAGTCAGGAAAGTCTTAACAAGGCTAGGATAAAGGTTATTGCTGATTCATATACTACTGTTGGGGCATTTACAACTATTATAAGTCAACCAAATGTAGTTTTTACCTATATTAGGACTCCATCAGATATTACTGAATCTGTTACTTCAGAACTACCAGAAATGTTACATGAAGTTATCCTTAATAAGGCTGTAGAAAAAAGGAATTTATCTCTAACATCTAATGCTAATAAAAACTAGTTAGTATGACTACAACAGAAATGATGTATGAATTTCAGAGTTTGCTAGATACTTCTGTTCCTGCATATGCTGAACAGTTGAGACTAAATTCTGATAAAATAATGATGCAGCTTAATATTGGATATAGGAGATATATACTGGAGAAATTTCTATCATCCAGAGATTCCAATACAAATGCGCTAACCATACAAGCCCATCAAGATGTTCTATCAAATTTAATTGAGGTGGCACATTTACCAGCAGTAAGTATAGGTAGTGGGGAACTTGTTGGTATTGGGTATAGTGTAGTACTTCCTGATAACTACTACTACTACATTAGGGGAGCTGTAGCAACTACTAGAGCAGATGAAATTCAGACCAGTGATAATTCCTATAGCAACTTAATACTTACTAACTCATATCAGACATTTGAAAATGCTAAAACTACTAGGTTTAATACCCCAATACTTAGAGAACCTATTAGCATACTGTTACAGGATAAGTTGGTTATTTTGGTAGATAAATGGACTAAGATAGGAAGTGGTAATGTATGTACTTTAACCTATCTAAAAACTCCAAAAAATCTTGGATTTGAGGATACTTCTATAGTGGCCACTGTACCAGAAATTGCTGAGGTTCTACATGAGGATATAGTTAAGTACAGCTACCAGCTATTTATGAGTAATATTTCATTTTCTAACAGAGTAAATAATCCAACCAATGACAACTAAAGAAATGGTATATAATTGTGATGGTAGGTTAAAAACCATCACTAAGAGTGGGGATATATTTATTCCTACAAGTGAGTGGTTACAGTACCTGAATGAGGCTCAGGAAATGGTATTTAGAGATAATTTACCATTTAATCAAGAAAATTTTACTCAGTTTGACTTAAACACTACCACCAGAAATAATCTAGCAGCACTTATAAAGGATAAACAGTACCTACCTGCGGATAGTAGGACTACTACCACAAGTAAGTTTTCTGGAGTTAACTATATATTTGAATACCCAATAGACTTAAAGTATGTAGATGTAGGTGAGGTAAATATGGTTAAAAATGGCAGGACTGTTTACTGTAGGGTTAAAGATGTAGAACCTAGATACTATCATCAGAATAGAAAAAATCCATTTAAAAAGCCTAATGCTGAGATAGTGTGGAGAATGGATTATGGTTCTAATGGTAAAAGGTATAATGAAATTGTTATACCTGAAGGATTTACTTTAAATAATTTTACATTAAGGTATATAATTAACTTACCTTGCTTGGACTATGAAAGTGATTCATTGTTGGCTAGTTCTCTACATATAGATATTGTTAACAAAGCAGTTGATATATGTATGAAAGCACACCAGAATAACTTATATTTGAAACAAGTTGCAATGCAACAAAATAATGAAAGAGAATAATTTTTTGTTTAACTAAAACTAAATTAAAATGATTGATGGTCAATCCGCAGTTACTGGTTTATATGCTGCAAATGCCGCTCGTGGGGCAAATACCACAGTTGCTACACTACCAAATAAGTCAGTAGCCATTGTAGATATGGCAGGTACTGTACAAACTTCTGCTATTACTGATACGAAATTGAAAGTACGTATCGCCTCTAAAGATTCTAATGGGTATGTAACATACTCTCCTGTATTTACTATGGGTACTGTTGAATCAAAGACTTATACGGACTATGTTGCCCCTACTCAACAGGTAACTATTGTTGGGTATAATCCAACTACTACTCTAGGAGCATTTGATGCTACAGTTAACACGGACTATGAGCTATCTCTAGATTTGTTGAGTACTTTTGGTATTTATAATAACACTCCTGTTATTAAACAAGTATCTTATGCTACTGGTGCTACTACTTCTCAGGAAGCAATTGTAACTGGTCTTAAGACGGCTTGGGATGCTTTGATGGCTTATGAGGCAACTCCATTTGCTATTATAGAAAGAATGTCTGATGGTACTAGAACTGCCTTTGCTGCTGGTACTGGAGATGCTACTGGTGTAAAACCTGTTAATGGTTCTACCTATGTACCATTTGTTAAGGCTGCTGATGCTGCTGCTACTATTCAAACAGCAATTACTTCTGGATATGTTAAACTATCTGGTGTAACTTATGTTGTTACTGGCGGCACTACTAGTGGGTTTACTATTGATAAACCTTTTACTGGAACAACTGGTACTATTGCATTTACAGATGGCACTACTGGTACTTATGCCACAATTACTAATTGGGGCCTTAAGATTACAGGACTACTTCTTCCAGTAGTTAATCCACAGGTACAAGATTACTATAGAGTAAGCTTCTTCACACGTCTACGTAAACCTAATCAAGGTATTTATGCTGATAGTGGAATTCCAATTGTAAATGTTACTGCTCCTTCTGATGGTAATGGTACTGGATATAAGCTTGCTATTAAGGAGTATAGGATGAACTTTGGTAATACTAACATCACCTTGAGTTCTTTCCCAACTACTAAGATTAAGCAAGAAATTGTACCTACTGCTACTTACGAGCAAATTGTACTTAAAGCATATGATGAAACTTATACCTCAGTAGCAACTGGAGTTCAGCCAAAATCTGTTTATGACATGATTATTGCAGTTGAGGCATCTCTAGATACTGATGTAACATCTCTTAAAACTGTTTTGGGTATATCATAATTAGTAAACTTATCTTGACATGGGTTGTTCAACCACTATAGGAATTTATAAGAAAAAGAGTTCAATTAAGGCAACTTTGAAGTTTAATATTGCTATTACTTCATTCGCTGATATATTTGTAGTATTCATAGATAAAAATGGTAACATATTAGGTAAGTATTCCAAAAATGCTGCTAGTGGGTATGATAACAACTCTGTCAAGATAAGTGCAATTAATCCAAATTGGTTAGAAGTATACATAGATACTACAGTCACGGAAAATGCCGTGGCTGATAGTATTTATGATATTACTATAGATTATAGGTTGACAAATTCAAACTACTCTTCTGGAGTAGAAGTTAAAATATTAGAGGCACCTTCTTTGAAATTTATAGAGTAATGGGAATTGATGTAGGACTATCTGAGGTTGATAGAATAGAGGTGGTATTTGAGGAAGTAAATAATGAAGATATTACAGTTGAATTATTAGATAATCCTGTAACCATTGAATTAGAGACTCCTCCTGAAATACAAGTAGCTATTAATGAAATATATTCGGATGTTAATGTTATACTAGACCATGACAAGTTAATTAATAGGAATTTAAATAAGCAGCATACTGCCGAGACTATTCAAGAATCTACATCTAAAAGATTTACATCAGACACTGAGATAAGTAATTTAGAACCTAAAAGGGGGATTGATGATTTTTATATTACCGATGCCGAAAAAAACCAAGGAGGTTTAGCAACAGGTAACGTTGTATTGCCTACTGTTAAAGATGTTGCTGATTACGTTAGTAGTTTAACATATAAACTTATAGCAAGTTTTAATCCAATCGTAGGCACTGTGGGATTTTCTACAATATATGATAATAATGGCAAATTATTAAGCGATTATAATATTAAAAGATGTATAATAGAAATTTATATTGCAACAAATGTAAACAGTGTTCAATTTGGAGAGTTATCAATAAATAACGTTAAAACATTAACATATAAACAAACAGGAAATTTAAGATCAGGTATTATTATTAGAAATAATTCTGAATCATACAATTGGATTAATATCGATTTTTTAGGGTTATTAAAATTTACAACATACGGGAATAATTCTACAACTCAATTAAATGATACTTCGTTTACAAATGCAAGTTATCAGGGCATAAATAGATCAATTTTAAATGGTATATTAAATAAGTTAGATTTAACTCTTGGTGGAGGTGCAACATTCCAACAAAATTCAATAATTAATATTTATGTACTATGAAAAAATCTATTGTTACGTCTAATGGGTCAGTTGAAGAAGTTGAGGATGAGGAAATAATAGTTGAACAACTATATAACTACGATCAACTAGTAACTGAGTATGTTCGCGAAAAATACTCAATAGACGATGAAATAGCCATCACAAATAATAGGATGGCTGTATTTGATGCCAACTTACTGCCTAGTAATAAAGAAGAAGAGTATAACCGAGAATACTACGAATATCAGATGTTTCGAGAAGATTGCAAGAAAAGAGCCAGATTAATTTGTAATATAAGTTAATACAGAAGTAATTATGGATGAAAAAGATAAAGAATTATTAACCCTTCAATTTACCAGAATGGAAGAGAAAATAAATGCAATAGACCTTAATACACAAGAAACTAATAAGAATGTAAAGGAGTTAGATAGAAGGGTTAGGGATATTGAGGAAATTGTGAGAGCTACAGATGCTAAAGACAAGCTCATAAATACAAGACTAGATAAGCTAGAAAGAATAACTAGTATTACAGGATTCTTTACAGAACATCCAAATTTGTTAGCCATAATACTTATAGGTATTCTGATACTCAGTATGAATTCTAATTTGGATATACTACTAAATCTTTTCAAATGACAATAACACAATCAGCAAATGGTAAGCAAGTTACCCTATCTGGAATAACAGATACTTTGGGTACACCAACTAAAATTGAGATAAGTAGGGGGTACAATACTACAACTTATATTCAACTTCCATATGTAAGCGGTAATACGTATACTATGGATTCAGATACTGTTGGTATTGAAAGTTTCTTTGACTCGAATGATATTTGGTTAGATGATATTTATGAGTTAAAGATTACTTATGTAAGTGAAACTGTAAATACTAAGTTTCTTACTTACTATAATACCACTAAAAAAATTTATAGTATAGAAGGTAAAATACCATATGATGTAAAAATGGGGTATCAATTTGACAAGAATATACAGTATGGTAGTTATGCCTACCTATTATATAAATCCCTTTTAATTGCCGCAGCTCAAAATTTATGGGAAAGAACTAATTATATATTAACAGCAATAAATAAATTAAATGACAACTACGTTTATAGATAAAGCCAAACTAGGACTATCTGAATTAGTTGTGAAAATGCTCATACTTAAAAGTAGTAACAATGCTTCATGGTATGAGTTTTTTTATAGAAGTTTGGCAATAATGATGTATATAGATTATATAGAAACCTTTGAATCTGGAATGTTTACTGAGGAAGAAATTGCTTTTGTAGAATTCAAGATTAGGGATATAATACCTATATCAGATGGTAATGTTGGACAGGGAGATTTAGAATTACCTAGTGGTAACTACAGGGTAACTGATTTAGGAGAATTTAGACTGCTTGATGATGGTGGATATAGGATTATATAAAAGCTAACTAATAACTAACTAATAATTAACTATGACTAATATAAGCCAAAAAGGTCAGCCTAAAATGGATAGATATTTAGGTATGATTAGAGAAGATGATTATGGTCTTGGGGATGGTACTATAATGATTAAAGGGGATGAAAATAACCCCCAACCTTTAGATATTAGATTTAGAGTGGAAAACTCCTTTGTTTACTTAGAGAGATATAATGGTTCTACGTGGGATATACTAGGTACTTGGGGAGGTTCATTTCAAACTGATAAGATATACCTTAATAATCTAACTGGAGTTAAGGGAATTTTTGATAATACAGACCCATTTTTACATACTTCTTACATAAGAACTACTACTAAAAAGGGAGGTATTGACATAGGAGATCAGGATACTACAGTATATATTACGGCTAAAGATTTAGATAATATCTTACTAAGCTACCCCGGGATTGAATACTCTAAAGATATAGTTACAAGCATAGATACTTTAATGCCCCCAGGAACTTATAATACCTCATTTACTTGGACTAATCCAACTAGTGAATTCACTTCATTTATTGGATATGTAGATGTTCCAAGTAAAGGGAGATTAATTATAAAAGAAGCTGCTTCAGGTAACGTTATATGGGAAAATATGACTGAAGCAGAATATACTGCTACGGGAGGCTCTAGTTCCATAGAGGCTATTAGGGATATAGATGGTAATATTATTGATTATAAAACTACTGGATACGTAGAAGTAGCCGTTAATCCACCTGCATATCTATACCAAAATGCCTTATATGATGTAGAGTTAATTGTGTCTGAGGGTAATAATTTAGGGGATGGTACATTTCCATATTTTGTAGTAAATGGATTAGAGTCTATATCTATACCAATAACTTCTTTGACAACTCATTTTCTAGATAGCGGTAATGAATTTTATGTAGATGGTGTTAATGGAAATGATTCTAATAATGGTAAAAATGCAAATTTACCATTTAAAACAATTCAAAAAGCTATTGATTTATGTACTGCTAATAGTGTGATAAATGTAAATGGAGGAACTTATACTGAAAACTTATCTATTGTAAATAAATCCACACATATAGTTCTTGGTGGAGAAACTAATTCTGTAATTGTAAACGGTACTTTAGATATCTCAGCCACATCAAATACACACCTGTGTATTAACGGAGGGGAGATACTGGGGCTAACCACTTTATCTGGAAATGCAGTTTTAGGGGGAGGCATACACTTTAGGTCATGTAAATTATCTGGAGGCCACACAATAAGTGGAACTCATGCAAATCCTATTAGTTTTAATGACTGCTATTTAATAGGAGTAGGTAGTGTAAACTATATTCCTTTAAATGCTTCTGCTACAGTGCAATATAGGGATTCATTTATGGCTAATATGACATCTATGACAGTTAGTGGATTAAGTGTTGTAGCTTTTAGTATTTGTAATGGATTGCCTGTAATTACACATCAGGGGGGTTATTTGGGGATTAGTGATTCTGTTCTAATAAGAAAAAATATAAATGGACATTGTTTAGTATCAACAGCTAATTTGGCTGCAACAAATCATCTTATTATATCTAACACTTCTTGCTATCAAGAAGATATGACTTACGGCATTATAAATAAAACAGGTACTTGTACGTATGTATTAACAAAAGTTTCTAGGTCTGGGTTAGATATTTTAAATGGAACTAGACTAAATGTTGATGTTTTTGACAACATATCTGCTGGGGTATATACTAGACCTACAATTACAGATAATGAGAATAATACGGTAACACTATCAGTTGGGGATTACTGTTTTTATCCAACAGCTGATAAGAAGGGTAATATTTGTAAGGTACAAATCTCTGGGGCAACATATAACTTGACAAGTAACACTGCCAACTATATAGTTGGAGATTATAATAATGGTGTTCCTATAATTAGAGTTACTACCAATGTTAATGAAATAAACCAATCCAATATAATTCCCATTTTTACTGTAATATCTAAAGATGGGTTACATTCAATTGATTGGAATGAATTAGCATGTGGATTATCTAATAAACTATCAGAAAGACTAATTAAGACTGATAGATTTAGGCTACAACAGGGGTTAAATCTAAGTACCGGAACTGGAGGTAAGATACTAATTTCTGATGGGATAGTTTGGTATGGGGCTACCCCTATAAGCTTAGATGCCTCTGATTCATCCATCAATCAAACCAGATTATTTTATAGGAGTAGTGGAGTATGGACTTATAGTAATGTAACAGCATACAACAGTACTCAATATGATAATGGTACTAATCTAGTAACTCTTACTCCAAGTAGATATGCTGTAAATTGGGTTTATAGGGGAGTGGAACATCAAAATCACATCTATATTCTTTTAGGTAGCGGAGATTATAAGCTAGATGAAGCTCAGAATGCTAAACTTCCTACAGCACCATTTCCTATTGCAGAGCACTGTATACTGGTAGGTAAGATAATATCTGCTTATAGTACAACTACCCCAGTAGAAGTAACAAGTGCTTTTGATAGAGTATTTGCAGGTAATTCTACCACTACTACTCTTGATGTGGCTAACATGCCAGTATATGAGAGTAATGCAACTGCTAAATCAGGAGGACTTGCTAACGGTACTATATACAGAACTTCAACTGGGGTTTTAATGGTAGTATATTAATTTGTTACTTTAACGTAGATTACATATATTTATCAAAAATAATTCTATGACAATTATACAGAAAACTATACCACAACTTAATCAAAATGAGTCTCCTCTAACTGGGGAGACTTTATTTGAGATAAGTATAGGAGGTGTATCATATAAGGATAGTCTTGCTAATATTCAGAATTACCTATTCTTTGTACCAGCGAAGGCTTATATTACAACAACTCCTATATATTTTAGTGTTGGTAAATCTACTAGTATTGCTGTAAGATGTACTATTGACCCTGGGGATGAAACTACATTTAATAGTAGGGAGTTATATAAGGGAACTAATTTACTTACAACTTACAGTACGTTAGACTTTACCTATAATGACACATTACTAAATACATCTCCTACTACAACTCAGTATAGGAATCTTGTAGATGTTAATAATAATGGGGTAGACACAACTTTAGTAGCAAGTAATTCTGTATATAGTGTTTACCCTATGTTATGGGCTACTACAAGTAATGTTTTAGATGGCAGTACTATCTATTCTGCAACTACTAAGGTAATAAGACCTAAAGAGAATACTACTTTAACACTATCTGGTAGTGGTGTATATAGTTACTTTGCATATGATAGTTCTTATCCAGATTTATTAGCAGTACTAGACCCTAATGGATTTAATATAATTAGTGGATATACTAAAACTTTGGTTAATGTAGTATCTACAGGATTAGATTCAAACTGGACTAAGGAGTATAAGATGTATAAGTTTAATACCATTTCAGATTTTAATGGTCAATATAAATTTTTATTTACGCTATGAGTAATACTATAAAAGTTGCAGCAGGATTTTCTATAGGTAATAGTGAATCTATTGATGATAGGTTAGTAGTTAATACTATTGCGGAAAGAAACAGTATCCTATCATATAGAAGATATATAGGACTTGAAACAATAGTTAGGGATGGAGGTTCTGGTACATTAAAGAAGTATAGATTAGAAGATGGAATAACTAATACAGATTGGAAAGATATATCTGAGAATGGTGTTATAGAAACTAGGGATACTAATGCTACTGCTAGTACAATTCCTCTCAGAGATAGTAATGGTAACTTCCAAATTAAACTTGCTCAGGATAAGATATTTGTAGGTAATACTTTTGGTAATGCCGAACAAAGGACTTTACCATATACTTTAACTGGACAGGCTGGTAAAGCAATTACAGTTAAATCAGATTTAAGTGGTTACGAATATACTAGTTTTCCAACAGGTAGTTTAAATACTGTAACTGTTAAGTCAGGTGTTACAGGATTAACTGCGACTAAAACTGGTGATAATGTAGAATTAGATGCTAGTTATCCAAATACTTTAGTACAATCTGGAACTGGATATCAGATATTAAAAAGTATTTCAAGTAACAAACTGCTGGGGGCAACCATAGTACAGGGAAGTAATATTACTATATCAGAAACTACTGGAGAAATTGTTGAAGGAATTGCTACTAAAAGATTAACCATTGCTGCTACTAATCCTACTTGGGCAAATATTCAGAGTAAGCCTAACTGGACAGGATTCATGCCTACTTCTACACTAGTAGGACAGGCTAATAAAGTCTTATCTGTAAAGACTGATGAAACTGGTTATGAGTATAGAGCATTTTCAAATGTTGCTGGTAGCAATACTCAGGTAATGTTTAATGATAATGGAGCGTTGGCTGGTAACAATCAGTTTACATACAATAAAACTACTGGAGAAGTTAGATATGGTGGAAATAGAATAGATAATACAAATTACAGCATTTTTCTAGGTTCTGGAGCTGGTGGGGCATACGCTAATTCATATACTGGAATAATTCCTGGGGGATGTACTATTATAGGAGGAGAATCTTTATATTCATTAATTTCCAGTTACAAATTTAATAGGTGTACTACACTTGGAAGTAAGACATTGCGTGGGGCTACAACTGCTGATTATTGTTTAGCGTTGGGGTATAATGCTGGATATATGGAAACTAATGCAGACTATAAATTTATAATAGAGACAAATGATGTAAGAAATGGGAACAAAGACTATCTAATAGAAGGAGATTTTTCTCAAAGATGGGTTAGATTTAATGGGGCTGTTAGGAAAAGAGTAGAAACTATATTAAATAGCGATGTAATTTATTCTGGAACAATAACATCTTATACTACGTCTCAATTTACAGACAACTCTGCAAATTTTACATCTTTAGGATTAACAGATTTTGAATTTAGCGTTGTATTAACTACAGGAGTTAATGCGGGGAAAGTAATTGCAATAGGATATAATATAAATAATACAACAATAGGAGGTGGTTCTAATCAAACTTCAAATTTGGTATTACCTATTAATGGGGAAAGTTATAAACTAATAAAAACAAAAAATATAGCGTCAGAAAAACTCGGCACTCAATATGAAATCAATTTAACAACTGATGATTATGCTTTTTTTATCCCACCTAAAGCAACTACTGGTGCAGATATTGAATTTATTATAAAATCTAATCCAAATAATAAAAAATTATATATATGCAGTAATGGGATTGACTATATATACCCAGATAATGCACGTGTAACTAGTGTTAAAACTCCACATGAAAGTACATTAATAAAATATACTAATAGTGGTTTGGTAAAATGTACAAATACATTAGATATATTACAACCCATAAAAACATCTACTAAAGATTTAGTAATAGATTTATATTCTAAAATTTATAAAATAGATGTAGCAACTCCAACAACAGTAACATTTAATATTGATTCATCCTATGTTCCAATATTAACAGGTAATTCATTAACTATAGAACTAGATATAAATATGACTGTTGTATCTGCTATGACTTGGCCAGTTAATGTAACATGGATAGGAGGAAGTGCTCCTACATTTGGTTCTATTGCTAAGTATAGGTTAGTATTTAGAACTGAAGATGCAGGAACTACTTGGTTAGGTAATTTAGCTTATACTTATTAATTATGATACCATATAACTTAAATCCTTTAGGGATTGATAGTCAATTATCAGATTTAGACATCCTTCGTCAAATCCGCGACGCTAATCCGACAAGTCAATTACCTACTTTGTGGTTGGATAGCGAAGACCCTTACACGCAATGGGAAGGGGTTACTTGGAATGCTGAAAAAACTAAATGTATTAGTTTGGATGTATCAAGTAAGATTATTACATCATTGTCAAATGTTAATAAATTATCCAATTTAGAATATTTATATTGTAATAATAATCAGTTAACAGAACTAGTTATAGATGGATTATTAAATCTTAAGACGTTATTCTGTAATAATAATCTATTGACTATTCTTAATTGTTATAATTTGACTAAATTATCATTTCTATATTGTTACAGTAATAATTTATCGGTATTAAATGTATCTGGTTTAACATCATTACAACAATTATATTGTAATAATAATCAATTACCTAACATATTAACGTTAATATCAAGATTAAGCATTACAATTGGGAATGCAGATTTTAATAACAACAAATTTGACACTGCCGAAGTTAACCGACTTTTAGGGATAGGTTTTACAGCAGCAGAAATAGGAACTCAAAACCCATAAACACAAAATACAATGCCAGACCCAGTTTATAAAAAAATATCAGAGTTAACAAGTTGTAATTTTATATACTATTGCATATAACAAATAAATAATTTTATTTTACACATTATTAACTAAATAGTTTTATATGAAGATTAGTGTAGATAAAGAAGGAAGAGGAATTATTAATCAACTGCTGGATGGTATGCTTAAGGCCTATGGAATATCTTTTATGAAAGATGCTGAATTTATTAATTCTATTATTGAGGAGTTTCCTGAAATAGTTGAAGAAATTAAGGAGGAAGAGTAATGGATAAGACTAGTCTAAGTAGAGTCGCTTTAATGCATCCTTTATTACGTACAGAATTAACTAATATTCTTAGTGAAATAGAACGAGGTGGAGTTAGTATTAGACTTACACAAACACTTAGAACTATCCAAGAACAAAATGATTTATACGCAATTGGTAGAACCAAACCTGGTAAAATAGTTACTAATGCTAGAGGTGGTATAAGCTACCATAATTATGGATTGGCTTGTGATTTCTGTCTGCTACATAAAGATGGCAGTATATCATGGAATATGCATGAAGATTTAGATAAAGATAGTATTGCTGATTGGATGGAAGTAGTTAAAATATTTAAGAAATATGGATGGAAATGGGGAGGTGATTTTTTAAAAATTGTCGATACCCCACATTTTGAAAAAACATTTGGTAAATCTATAAAAGATTTACAGAATTGTAAGAAGGATAAAGATGGATACCCTATAATTTAATTGATATGAAATTTGGATTAAAACATTATTGGAAACCTACTCCTTTAAAAATGAGGAAACTAGGTGATAGTATAGCAGTTGCTTGTGGTAGTATTAGTGGACTAGCATATATTGGACAAGCCCCTACTTGGGTAATAACATCTTTAATTATTGCCGCATTTGTAGGTAAGTTTATTACTAACTACTTTACTGAGGATGAGAAAGAAGGATAATATATACTTGGGAATAATACTGGTTCTTATTGGGCTAGTATTATTCTCTTTTAATAGGAATGTAAAGCCTAATACTATTATTACTACTAAAGTAGACACAATAAAAATAGTTAAGGATACCACTATATATAAAAAGAAGTTGGTTGCTTACAGAGTAGATTCAATTGTTGTAGATACTATCACTACTCCAGATACACTACTAAGAGAGGCTTATGTAGAACTTGTTAAAAAGTATAATCTAACAAGAAGTTATCTAGATACTGTATACAAAGATTCTCTTAATAGTGTGGCTATATCAGAACAGTGCAGTAAAAATGAAATACTGAATAGAAAGGTTAATGTAAGTATTCAGAATAGAATAGTTAATAAGACTACAACTATTGAGAGGAGTAACTACTATAATGGATTAGGACTTGGTGGTATAATAACGGCAAATTCGATAACTCCAAGTATTGCGTATTCAACTAAAAATTTTATATATTTAGGTGGGTATGATTTACAGGAAAAAAATATTAAATTAGGCTTATTCTATAAATTTAATTTTAGGAAATAATGACTCTTAGAGAACTGTCATATAGGTTAATGGATTTATACAGAAATAGCTCTGGTAATAAAGATGCAGATAATCTGGATTTAAGACATATGATATCTTTCATCACCACGTGCCGTGCTAGATTTATCAAGCAGAGAATTCAGAAAGGAATGTACTTTCCAGATGAAACTGTACTGCAAACACTAACTGCTGAGGAATTTCAACTTATTAAATCCAATACCTACAATGTAGTTATTGATAATATTAGTATGAATGATTTGGGTAGGGATATTTTAGTAAGTGTTAGAAATATACCTAAAACTATTGCTAATAATAATAGCTACGGAATATGGTCTAGGGTAAGCCCTAGTGATATGCTTAATGTAAGAATTAATATGTGTAATATTGAAAAGGCATTAAGTAGTGGTTATGGTAAATTCAATAATACTGAGATATATGGATTTGAGTATAATGGCAAAGTTTACATAACTTCAAAGAATCCAAGCGTTTTAGAAACAATTACTAGACTGGATATGAGGGGATTATTTGAATCTCCTCTAGAAGTTATGGCAATGCAAAACCCTACATTACTTGAGGAAGAGTTGTGGGATTTACCATACCCTATAGATATATCTTTAGTAGATGATATTGAGAAAGCAATTATAATGGAGAAGCTTCAAATACCAATGGAAGCAAAATCTCCAGAGTTTCCGAAAGAGTAAGAATAGTAATAAATAGAATTATATGTACTTTAAGAGGAAGGAAGGTAAATATAAGTCTGATGTTAAGACAAAGGATATTTATAATTTCTATAGTGAAAAAGTAAAGAATCCTTTGTCTGCTTTAGACTTTTCAAAGATTATTCAAGAAGTAAATAAAAACTGTATCTATAAGTTAGCACTTACAGGAGAAGAGTTTAGAATGCCCTATGGATTAGGAGTTCTTTATGTAGCCAAGAGAAAGATACATCTTAAATTAAATGAGGATGGTAGTCTTTACCTAAAGAACCTTAAGATAGATTGGAAGAAAACTAAGGAATTATGGGAAAAGAAGTATCCAGGATTAACTAGTGAGGAGATTATTGAGATTAAGGATAAGCCTAAAGTATTCTACTTAAATGAGCATTCTAATAAGTATAGAATGGTATACTGTTGGGATAGGAGGACTTCTAATATGAAAAATCAATCTCTGTACTTATTTAGAGTAGTTAGAACTCTTAAAGCAGAAGTGGCTAAATACTTTGTGGAGAGTGGGAATACAGATTACTATGAATTAAAACCAAGTACTAAAAATAAACAATAATGCTAAATCAAGGAACTATTACATACAAGGCTGTTATTGAAAAGATGCAGCGTGATACAGGATTTACACAATTCTACGAGGATGAGTGTAAGGAGTGGTTATGGGAAGTTATGAGTTTAATTGGCCTTAATAGTCTCCTTGTTAATACTCAAACAGATATTACCATAGAAGATTATAGAGGGGTTCTACCTATTAACCTAGAAACTATTCTAGGAGTTAAGAATCAGGTTACTGATGCCCCTATTATTAAAGAACTTGGAATATATAATAAGCAGCTACAAAGTAATCAAGATGCCGATGTAACTAGGGTTATTAGTGATGGGGTTAGCTATACCTCAGTAGATGGTACAATTATTCCAGACTTATCTCACACTATGGTTGATATTGTTAGACCTACACCATCTAACTATGGCAGCTTAAGGTATAGAATTCAAGGACAGTATATTTTTATAGATGGGCTAGAAAATGGTACAATTACTGTTGCTTATACAGCATTTCCCATAGAAGATAACTCTCCTGTAATCCCCAATGATGCTAAAATCCTAGAGATGTGTTCTTGGTATATAGCTAATAAGGTAGCAATGAGGCTAATGATTAGGGGGGAGATAAATTCAGGAGTGGCTGATAGAATAGAGCAACAATACTTATTCTATGCTAAATCTGCTAGAATTAAAGCACTTACACCTAATTATGCTATGATGGAAGCCATGAAGATGAGGATGGGATTAATTCCAGATACCACTAGATACTCCAACGGATTCTCAAATAAATACTAATGGAAAAGATATATCACAATTTTGCAGGAATGGATTTGGATACTTCTCCCGAGAAGTTTAATCCTAACTACTATAGTACAGCGTATAATGTAAGAATAGGCTCCAATATAGGGAGCCTTCCTTCTGAAGGAACGGATAATAAAAAGGGAAGTCTAGAAGGATTAAAAGGAATTAATGCCACACTATCGGGGCTATTTACAGATACGGATTGTAAAATAATTGCCCTAACTAAGATTAGAGATAATGTAGTATTTATTTTATCTACCTCTACCACTCAATCCATATATAATATATTAGAATCTGATTTAAAGAATTCGACTACTCCGACCTCATTTTTTACATGGAATAAATCTAGCTTAACTTTAAATGAAGATACTACCACAATACTAGGTAGATATGAAACAGATAAGTTGATTAAGGTATACATTACTGATGGAGATACATATTTAAAGTCTATTAATTTATCAGCAACTGCTCCAACAGATATTAAGCAACTTGAAGTATTTAAACCAGTTGAAATTAACTCTTCGCCATCTTTCACAGTAACTACGGGAGGAAGTTTGAAAGCTGGTAATATAGCGTATGGAATACAGTACTACTCATTAAATGGAAGTGCTTCTAATTATATTCCAGTAGGCCCTCTACTTCCAATATTGAGAGGGGATATTAATGACTCTAAAGTTCTAGTTGGAGGGACTTTAAATGAAGTAACTGATAAAGCAACTAGTATAACTATTCCATATGTTCCTAGCAGTAGCGGATTTAACTATGCAAAAGTGGTTAGAATCCATTATACAATACTTGGAGAAGTTCCTTCTATAACTGTGGTATATGATGGGGCTATTAGTAATACTCTAGATACTGTAATTACTGATTCTGGGCAATTTATAGAATCAGTTACTCCTGAGGAATACGCATTAATTACCAATCCTTTTAAATGTAAAACTATTGAGCAAAAGAATAATATACTTTTTGCTGGTAATATTCTTCAACAAGAGTTTGATGTAGATTATGATGCTAGAATTAGAAGATATAATTCTTTAGGCAGTGCCTACTCTGGGGATTTAAACCCATATAATGACTCTACAAAAACTACATTTACTGATGGTGAAAAATACACTTATGCATCAGATGGGCATACGGTAGGAGGTAGTGGGGTAAATGGTGTATACAATGTTTTTAGAACGAATATTCCAGTATATAATACTATAGATAAAAAACCTGTATATACCACCAATATTTACAAAAGAAGTCTTCAAAGAGGTGAGATTTATGGATTTGCTTTAGTTGGATTTGATGAATATATGAGGCCATCATTTGCCAAGTTTATCGATGATATTAAAATTCCTGGATATAATGAAAGAATAGAGGATAGGTTAGAAACTGCTAGAGCTTTAAATACTACTATAAGTAACGTAATACATCAAGAAGCTGTATATATTAATTTTGGCTTTAATAATTTACCTTCATCTGTAAAATATTGTGCAATAGTAAGAACTAGTAGAGAGGGAGGAGATGGATGTATTACTGACATGGGTATTGCTACTCCTCTTAGAGACTATGAAGGAAATACTCCAGGAGTACTTTTTTGCCCAGTCTCTAATATTGCAGGACAAAGTACTTTGAGGGTTAACTCTGAATCTATACAGTCTTTTTATGAAGTAATAACTCCAAAAGCCCTTGTAAATAAATCACTACCTAATTTTGATGCAGTACACTATTTTGTATCTGGGGGAAATGATTTAAGTACAGGCCCATATACAGTACTTAACTATCAAGAAGATTCTGCTCTTAATGAGGCAGTATACAAGACAGAAACTTTAATAGCTTCTAACACAATTACTAATTCAGGTAGGGTTACTTTATTAGATAAAAAATATTATCCATATAATACAAATAAAGATTCTCTATTTCAAATAGGAAGTAAGACAGTTAAATCTGCAACAACTTTAGTTGGGGATACTCATACAGGATTTAAAGGAACATGCGTATTAATTAATACACAATCTACCATTACCCCTGTTACTTCAGATGTATTATTTCCCCCCATGGTATGCCTAGTTAAAAATACTTATCCTTATGGAGGAAGTACTCCACAGGCGATAGAGCAGAGAAATTGGATATTAAGTAGTCCAATTACACGAGTTGTTGACGGTAGTGTAACTTTAACTACTAATGGATGGGGGGATACATACTCACAAATAGCAACAAATCCTAGAATATTAATAGATGTTGTAGGGGCAGATTTCCCAAAAGATATGGGAAATACTGTATATATTCCTTTTGAAAGTCAGGTACTTTTAAAGGGTATAGTAGGTAAAACCTTTGAAAATTATTTTACTTCTGGAGTATCGGTACTAACTCAACCTTTTAGATTAATGCAAGAATCTAAAGGAGTGTGGACTAATGTTACTTCAGACCCAACATTAAATTCCTTTACTCAAGAAAATGATCTATACGGATATAATTCTGCCTACTCTACTGATAACAAATCAAAAGTTTATATAACAAAACCATCCATATATGTACCACAAAATACATTTGATTGTACAGTAATTAATAGTGATAGAAAAATTAATGGTGAACTTATTGATAGTTGGACTATATTTAGACCAAATAATAAGATTGAATTAGATACTTCCAGAGGAAGTTTGACATCATTGGTTAACCTAAATAATACTCTATTCTTTATTCAGGAAAGCGGGGCTGGTACACTAGCAGTAGATGAAAGAGAGTTAATACCTTCTAGTAATACTGGTAGCTTGTATTTAGGTACTGGAGGAGTTTTAACAAGATTTGACTATATATTCACTAACTATGGGGCTAAGAATCAACATAGTATAGATAGTACTAACAGTTATATATACTTCTATGATTCAGCATCAGGTAAATTCTGTAGAATGAATACTCAACAGGTGGATATTATGTCTGACACAATGAGCTGTAAATCCTACTTTTCTAAACTATTGTATAGTTTACCTCAAAATCCTGATAGACAGTACTATATAGGAGCAGACAATATTAAGCAGGAACTTTACTTAAAACCCTCAGATGGTAATGGTATAGTATTTAATGAGTTATGGAATTCATTCTCATCACTAACAACTATTCCATTTAATAGAATATTTACCACTAAGGATATAATGTACTTTACTATTCCATATAACACAGCACTATCTCCATTTACAGGTAATGGGGGATATTTGTATTCTCTTGCATCATATAGTAATATGGATGTTACTAATGAACATGCAAATGACCTAGAATACTCTTTAGATAAATCTGTAGAGTTTATTAGTTCAGGACAAGTGCCAATGAGATTAGATTTAGTTGAATGGACTTCTAAGAATTATACTCCTTTATCTAATACTGATATAGAAGAAAAATATGAGATTTATGAAGAAGATATAATGTTTAAAGAATTTACTGACTCAAATTCTAATCCAAATCCAAGATTTTTTAACAAAAAAAGGTACAACCAAATATATAATGTTAATAACAGACAAAGATGTAAAGGAAATTATTTTAAAATAAAGTATATTGGCAACTATGATAAATTAAAAAAATCTAATTTTACACTTAATAGTTTTAATGTATATATTACACCTTTACTAAATAGATAAATAATATAAAAACATTATAGATTATGACTAAGAAGAAACTACTACTTGGTGGGAATGTTAATCCACAATATATAAACCCTATAAATAGCAATAGAAATATAGGTAGATTACAGACTACATTACCTAATATGGGAATGCAAGGTAATCTTACTAAGGCAGGTCAACTAGATACTTCTAGATTTAATGCAGGATATAGAGGTATTAATATGGGAGCTGCTGGTACAATTGCTAGTAGTGTAGGCAGTCAAATGCAAGGAGACGAGGCTCAAGATGTAGTTAGTAAAGCAGGGCCTTGGGGGGCTGCTATTGGAACTATAAGTAAGATAGGTACTGGAGCAATGGATTCTATGATTGACTATAATAAAGAAAAGATTACAGGGGGAGAAAAAACTGCTGCTGCAATTAAAACAGGTATATTTAATCCTGCTGCTGCATGGTTTGACCCTAATCTTTCAGGTAAAGAAAAAGTAATTGGGGGATTACTTCCTGGACTAGGAGGTATAATGTCTGCTAAAGCAAAGAAAAGAAAAATAGCAGATGCTAAGAGAAAAGAATCATATATTAATGCTCAACAAGATGCTACTATGAGAACTTCTCAAATGGTAGACACTACCCCAGATGTACAGGTAATGAAGGGAGGAGGATGGATACAAAAAGCTATTAATCCTTCTCATAAAGGATATTGCACTCCAATGTCTAAGCCTACCTGTACTGGACATAGAAGGGCATTAGCATTAAGATTTAAAAAAGGAGGTGATTTACATAAAGCTAATGGTGGATATATTCATAGCGAAATTGCTCCAGGCAATACTAAGATGTTAGAGTATGGCGGGCTTACACATGAAGAATCTCCTATTGGTGGAATACCTGTAGATGGAAATGGTAATATTACTAACTTAGGAAATGCTAAAGCACTAGTTGAAGATAAAGAAGTTGCGTGGAATAAAGGTAAAAATGATACTTACATATTTAGCGACAGACTGGGATTTGCTAAAGAGGCTAAATCTATTATGAAGGGTTATGAAAAAAGGTTAGGTAAAAATCTTGATGGTATAGATAATATTAGCAAGACCACAATGAACTCTAGGCTGGAGGATTTACAGAGTAAACAGGAATTTGTCAAGTCTCAACTACCAAAATCTAGTACAAATCAGATGGCAAATGGAGGTAATGTTCCTGATGCAAAACCTGTATTTACATATCCAGATACTCCTGAAAGATTTAAAATGTTTAAAGAAAGTTTGGAAGCTGATGAGAGGGCTAAAGATTTTGCCAGACTTTATCACTATAAACAAACTTTAGACCCACTACTACAAGCAAAAGATGTCAAATCCTATTCTGAGTTAGTAAAGGATATACCTAAAAATGTTAATGATAGGATTAAACTAGCAGATAATGCATACAAGGAAGGTAAGTATAAAGCCTATCTAACTCCTCAAGAAATACAAAGTACTCTGGGAGATAAGTATGAAGATTACGTAGCTCTAATGAATAAGTTGCAGAAACCTGAAATGGGCGTATCTGGAACTAATGAGCAAGGACAGCCAATTAATGAAATGAAATATGGACTAAGAAGTTCATTAAGTATAACCCCATATAGTAATGTAATGGTAAATAAAACTCCAGATAAGGCTAAAACTAAATCACAGTTTGGTGCACAAGTATTCTATAATCCTGAAAAGGATGGATATGAATATAAGTATGAAGAGCCTAAAGAATTTAAATGTGGCGGTAAGTTGCCTAAAATGGTAAAAGGTGGTACCATCCCTTATAAGAATGCTGTTCCATATAGTACAATGACTCCTTCTGAGGGTATAGATTATATAGGAAGAAATGCAGTAAAACCTATAAAAGGATTAGAGTATAAGTCTCCTGCACCAAAAGGTATTGGAAGTTATGTACCTTCTAAAACTGTAAGTACAAAAACTCCTACGGAAAAAACTTATTTAGGAGAGGCTGCTCCAATCGCAGGTAGTACTGCTCTAAGTATGCTAGGAACTGCTTATGCACTTAAGAATCTTAAGAAACATAAAGCAGTTAATCTTGGCAGAATTACTCCACAACAAATTAACTTAGAGGCTGCTAGAGAAAGTGCTAGAACTTCTGCCAAAGAAGGATTAGCAAATATTAGAAGTGCGGCTAAGTCAGTTGGTAGTCCTAATTATATGAATGAAGTTATTTCAGGAACTATAGGTACTCAAAGAGAATTAGGTAAAAATTTAACACAATCTTACTTAGCGGAGCAAACTACTAATGCTGCTGCAAGAGAGGAGGCTAATAGAGCTAATGTTGCTGCTGCTGCACAAGAAGCTGGAATAAATCTAAACCAAATGAATAGGTATGAAGATACTAAAGCAGGATTGACTAGTAACTTATTTACTATTCCTGCAATGGGAGTATCTGAATACTTAGGGCAAAAGAATCTGATGGATTCAGCACAACTTAGTGGAAGGTACAAGTTTAAAACAGACCCTAAGAATAGGTTTAAAAGAATAGTAGTAGCAAAAAAGGATGAGGAATAATATATGGCAGTAAATAATATGTTAAGCAATGTGCCTGGGGCAGTACCATACGTATCTATGGTAAATGACCAGGCAAATGCTGTACTTATAAATGCTTTAAATGAGAAGACAAAGCAATATGAGCAGCAGTTAAGTGCTATTGCTGAGAATGAAGCCCTACTAAATCAAATGAAGTATAGAGACCCTGATAGGGCTGGAGCCTTACTAAGGGCTGCTAAAATCAGTAGTGATTTAGATAATGAGATTCAGGAGAAGTATGCTGGGGATTATGGTAGTAGTGGTGCAAGAAAGGCAGTTGCTAGTAGATTAGCCCAAGAAAGAGGTGTGTTTTCAACACTACAGCAGAAGTATGAGGAAGAACAGCCTTATAAACAAATGTATCAGCAACTTAAAGCTACAGGGCAACTTGCCAAGAAGTATAATCCTACTACAGGAAAGGTTGAAGAGGTTAATCCTTTTACCCAATCTGTAGTA
>Ga0115027_10000002_pt1 | contig 64377 bp, 74 predicted proteins | sample Open_0915_D1_FD_83879 | JGI IMG/M metagenome (GOLD analysis project Ga0115027, IMG submission 83879) | Wetland microbial communities from Old Woman Creek Reserve in Ohio, USA - Open_0915_D1 | ecosystem: Environmental > Aquatic > Freshwater > Wetlands > Sediment ...
AACACCCCCGCAGGCTGCATTGTGGGCTGGACAGCGGCAGCCGCTGTTGATGTAGAGCGCCTTGCCGACCATGTCGCGGAGCTTCTGGAGCCTCTCGACGAAGCCGGGGTTGATGGCGTCGTAGCCACAGCCGCACTTGCAGGCGAACTCCGACCTGTCGAAGTTCTTGGTCATGTCACCCATGGCTACCTCCGCTCCAGCAGTCTATCGAGTTTGTCCTCGATCCGTATGAGCCGCTTGTCTGTGCTCTCGGCCTGAACTTCTAGGGCTCGCAGCCGCTCGATCATGTCCACCCTGACCACCTCGTAGGTTTCCGCCACCTCTGTGTTGTGCTCCAGGATTTTCTCGTCAATGACGCGCTCGATACCAGGTCTGGCGACAGCGTGGAACTGCTCAATGGCCTTGTCGAATTCTTGGTGAACCATGACCCTGCCGAGCCACCACGCAAGGCCGAGGGCTGCCGAAAGAATCGTGACGGCATGGACTACGAGAGCCATGACAACCTGTATTTTTGAGAGAGTCAGGCTGAAATCCTGGCTCGGCTGCTTACCCTTGAATCTTGCTGTCGTCACCGTCGCCCTCCGTTCATCGCACATGGCTCACCCCTCGTCCGAATACAAAACATGCGTCGTTGGCCCGCCAAACCACACGGTATAAGACAGCCCAGTTGAGGCCGGGGTAAAGCCAGATGCAACCCCAGTGCAGTAGAGTTTGATGTCTCGCGTCGTGGACTCTTCCGTGAACGTGAAAGTCGCGGACCCACCACTTGCAATCACGGCTGGCGCTGTGATCTTCGTGATTGTGTAATCGGGGTAAAACCCGGCGATCTGAACAACCCCGATTTCCCGCGCATAGACCGTCGAACTATACGACATATATGCACTGTACTGGACGATGCAGCCGCCCGGCGCTCCACCCGCAAAATCAGCCTGGAAGAGAAACTGACTGTCACCATCTGGCAGACCGGTATGGTGGATTTCATTCGTGCCAGTGCCAGCTGCGATAGCGAACCACTCGGCACTCCAGTGATGCGTGACTGGATCTTCCGTCGTCACATCAATCCAGAGACTCTGAGTATCGAAGGCATAGAATAACTGCCTCCGACCGACTGGATCTGGGCGTTGCTCTTCCATGCCGACCATTGTCATGTTCTCGATGCGGTCGGTCTGCGGGATGTAGTGGGTCTGCAACTGCCAGTAGAGCTGCTGACAAAACTTGAGCAACTCGTCTTGTCGGAGTGGGTACGGCGGGAGCTTCATTGTTGGCTTTAGCCCGAAGACCGCATCCCCGAGCCCCATCCCCTCCTTGGCCTCTGGGCCGTAGGGGATGTTGACGTTCATCACTGAGTGGTAGTGATGAGCGTTCACAATCATCAGCGAGTTGAGGAGATCAACTACCTCACTGCTGAGAGCATGGGCGACATCCTGGATAGTGATCGGGTACTTCAGAGCGAAGGTGACGTTCTGAACAGTGTGGCCGTGTTCACTCTTGTCTACTTCCAGCTCCTGGTGGACGTAGACTTCGCTCGCATAGTGATAGTGGAAGCCGTTGGAGACGATCAGGAGCGGGATCTCGGTCAGCGTGACCTTATCGCTGTAGACGTTGATCCAGCTGTTGTATGGGTGGAGGAGCTTGGGGATGTCGCTCAGGTTGATAAGTTCGCCGTATAGGCGACCCTGCGCTTGCACCGTCCCAGCCAGGGACCAAAGAGCATGCGTAGTCTGAAGATTCCCAGCCAGCGCACTCTGCGCGGCAACCGCTCCGGCCAGCTTGCGAGTGACAGTCAGCTCGCCCTTGACTACGAGCATCTCGTCTTCGGAGATCGCGCCCTGTAGCCTCCATACCGCATGGACGATTTGGAGGTTCGCATCCAGGATCACCTTCTCGTCGATTGGATCTCCGACGAGCTTGCGGATGACCCTCAGATTTCCAGGGCAGAGAGTCCTGGCGTAGATTTCTCCTTCCAGATCCCAGGTCTTGTGCTGAACCTGGAGATTGCCGACGAGCGAAGAGAATGCCGAGACGGCCCCTTGGAGTCGCTGCTGTAGCTTGAGTGCGCCAGTGAAGGAGGAGGCAGCAGAGACCGTCCCGGCAAGGCTCCACATCCCCGATTCGACGAGATTCCCGACGAGCGTGGACTGCGCCGCCACTGCGCCAGCCAGCCCCCAGGTCTTGTGCTGAACCTCCAGGTTGCCAGCCAGGGCTGACTGAGCCGCTACCGCACCGGCCAGGTTCTTGACGCGGACAAGCGCACCGGCCAGCGACGATTGCGCCGAAACTGAACCCGCCAGTTTCCGCGTAATCTTCGCATCGCCAGTGAGAGTAGAGACCGCAGCTATCGCCCCCGAGAACTGACCTACATACACGTAGGCTCCGACCTCCCAGGCGGAGCCATAGCTGTCCTGGTCTAGGGTGATGACCCCGTCAGGCCAGGTCGAGGGGTAGTGCAGTCCGTCGTCGTAGGTGGCACCAAGGTTCGTTCCAGCGTTCTTGCAGGGGCTTGTGTCGGAGAGGCTGTAGTCATGCGACGCAGCGTTCTCGAAGTCCGGGTTGTCGTCTACCGAATTGCAGTCCTGAGAATGGCCGGAGCAATGTTGCGCTTTAGTATGACCCTCATAACTGCCACGAACGATTACGGTCCCACCTGATCTGTTGAAGCAGTTGTAGTCGCTCTCGAATCCAGTCTCGTCCGAGGCGTGAATGTCGATTGGAGCGCCAGTCGTCCCGTAGAAGATGTTGTTCTTGATCTTAGTATCTACGGCAGTGGCGTATGACGAGTCGATTGAAAATGCCTTGGCTGCGTATCCGCCCCCGTCGAAGGTGTTGTTGTAAACCTTGGTGCCATCGCTGGGCGTTGCCTCGTAGTCCCCAACATGGAACAGGGAGTTTGACCCAGCGTCGTTGTTCGTCCGGTAGACGACGTTCCCGAACACCTCGTTGTCCGAACAACCATGCCAGAAGAGGATCTGGAAATTGCCCCAGTCAGTTGCCTTGCCGTTGTCGTATATCCTGTTGCGGTAGATCCGATTGTTCGTGGACCGCAGCTCGATCATCACGCCGATGATGTCGTTGTCGTAAATTTCGTTCTCGTAGATGTCGTTGTGGTTGCAGCCTGGAGCAGTCCCGTTCCCGTCCAGGTCAATGCCGTTCACGGCATTGGAGTACACGGTGTTGTTGTGTATCGAGCTGTAGTCAACCCACAGGAACTTGATCCCGTATCCGTCGAATGGCTGAGGTACAAACAGTATCGTGTAGCTGTGGTGCGACGTGCAGTTCTTGACCTCCATGTAGGTCGCGTTGTTGTTTTCCGAGCCACCACAGACGATGTTGTGCGCCCCGTTGTAGGACGCTACGCAGTTGTCGATGACGCCGTGATCGCCTTTGAGGGAGATGCCGGAGCCTCGGTTGTGATGAGCTTCAAGATTCTGGAGTGTGACGTAGCTGCACTCGTCGAAGCGGAATCCGCCATCGTATGAGACCCCGTTGCCGTACTTGGCAGTAAGCCCATCGACGATGACGTACTCCAGGCTGTAGCCCTTCACGCATCCTTTCTGCGTAGCCTCGATGGCAACACCGCTCGTATCCGGGTCGCCACTGTTGTCACGAATGTAGAAGGTGTTGTAGCCAAGACTGTCGTTGTTACCCCAGGCCCATTCGTGGTCGGCAAGAGAACCGAGCGTCCCCTCCGTCAAGCGGACGGTATCCATCCAGACGCAGTCGCCCTCAACTAGACCAGGATCTCCGCCAGCCGCCGCTTCGCAGTAGTATTCGTTCGTACCGCTGCCGGAAGCTGTCCACTTGTAGGTTGCCGTCGTGAGGTCATAGGAGCCAAGGAAGACCGGCGTCCCGTCGGCTTCGTAGTGGATTTCGCCGCCTCCGGCGTGACCGCTCGATGCGATCTCCATGATGGAGGAGAGGTATCCAGTGCCATCCCAGCGGTAGTCGCCGCCCCGATCAGAGACGACGATGGTGTCGAACGGATCGAATGTGTACGAGTTGTGGTTGGTAAGATCCATGCAGGCGGAGGCGCTGGTCACAGGCCCAGTCGAGGTGGCCTTGGTTGTCGCCGTCCCATCAGCCCGCATGTAGTACGTCTTGGGAACGTAGCACTGCCCGGAGAGCGCCGCCTGCGCGGCGATACTCCCCGCCAGATCCCACGTCTTGTGCTGCAGCTGAAGGTCGCCAGCGAGTGCAGAGGTCGCGGCGATGGCTCCAGCGAGCTTGCGCGTGACTTTCGCGTTGCCGGTGAGCGTGGAAGTGGCGGCGATGCTCCCGGCGAGATCCCAGACGACTTCGCCAGTGAGGACTTCGAGGTCTCCGGCGAGAGTTGCTTGGGCCGCGATGGAACCCGCAAGATCCCAGAGGACACCAACCGTGGCGCTAGGAACGACAGTCTGCTCGAATACGATCCGAGCATTCCCACCAGCCAGCATGAATTCGACTGTGTCACCAGGGCTGGTATCGGCGTCGATTACCTGGATCGAGAACTCGACTTCACACTCGGATTGGCCGTACCACGGGTCATGCGTCCCGAGATACCAGTTGCCGTCCTCGATCTGCGCGTTGTTGTTGACGACGTAGCTTCCAGATCCAAGCTGTTGCGTCGTGTCGCCGTTATCGACCAGTTGTGAAGCGACAGCCTTCACAACGCTCGATGATGTCGTGACGTTCGTCCACGTCCCGGCGTTCAGGCGGTACTGAAGCTGAACATTGTTCCCTTCACTGTCGTACCGCGCCTCGTTGTACCGCTCCTTCACCAGGAACCGGAGACGGTAGACCGTGTCGGATGCGAGGTAGGCATCCTGATCGGTCGCCCCTCTCCACGTCGCGGACGACTCGCTGCCGTCATCGTTGCGGAACCGAAAGTGCTGTTGGTCCCATCTCTCATAAGCCGGATGTGTCAGCGTCACCTGTACGCTGTTTACGTAGTCGTCGAGCTGCGTCCCGTCGTCATACTCGACCTTCAGATCAATGTCATCGGAGTCGGATAGGTCGGCCAGGAAGATGACACCGTACTCAACCTCGACCTCGGAGTTGGCGGTGATCTGGCTCGGGCATGCCCACGGAGATGACGACTCGATCTGCCCGTCGTTGTTGCTGATGAACGAGCCGGTTCCGAGCTGCTGCGTAGTGTCGCTGCCGTTCACGAGTCCGCTGTTTGTTAAGCGGACGTACGTCGAAGTCGATGTGACAGATTGCCACGTACCGGAATTTATTCTCGCCCTGAGACGGAATGAGTTTCCACTAGGACTGCCGTCGCAGCCGCCATATTCCTGAAGAAGGAACCGTAGCCGATACGCGACGAGCGGGTAGATCGTCGATGGCGTAATATTCACCGCCGCACGCCACGTCGCGTTCGCTTCGTCGTGGTTGTTATACCTCCAGCGGAACGACTGCTGACGAACCTGGTGGACTCTTAGATTGCCAGTCACCGAGGACTGTGCTGCCACAGAACCGGCGAGCTTATGCGTCTGCTTGAGATTTCCACTGACAGTAGCCTGCGCTGCGACTGCACCCTGCAGACTCCAGAGAGCCTCAGCGAGTTCGAGGTTGCCGGTGACGGTTGACGCTGCGGCGATGGCACCTGCGAGCTTCCTCGTCACCTTCGCGTTGCCAGCGGCTGCTGCCTGCGCTGCGATGGCTCCAGCTACCGGGAGGGGGCCGTTCTTCCACGGGGTTGCGGATGGACCGAGTTCGAGCTTGAACCCGTCGAAGTAAAAGTCGTAGTTGTAGTCGCCAGCTTCGATCAACACTCGAATCGAGGTATCGCCTACTCCAGTCGTGAACCCAGAGTTGACGGTAATCCGTGTCCATGTGTTCCCGGTGCAAGCGCCATACGCAACCTCACTGATGCCGTTCCCGTCCTGGTCGTAGACGTGCGCCCAGCCACCAGTGATGTCGGTCGTCGGGAAGATGTAGAACGAGAAGCTGTACTGGGTTGATTCAGCGACCGGATGGTAGGCAGATCGCAGATGCCAATACTGGCTCGTCGGGTCCATGAACAGGCTGTGGGTTCCTTCCCACGCCTGCGCCGTGCTCCAGTAGATAGCGCAGCTCTGCTTCGCCTCCCAGTCGGAGATGCCGTACTCAAGGTTTGCGTTGGACCAGAGGTTGCGTCCGATGCGAACGAGGTCTCCAGCAACCGTGGACTGAGCCGCTATCGACGCAGCGAGCCCTCGAATGGCCTTGGCATTCCCAGCAACCGTGGCCTGTGCCGCAACACTCCCCGCGAGATCCCAGGTCGTGCCACCCTCGATGACGGTGAGGTCGCCAGTTACAGTGGCCTGGGCAGCGACGGAACCGGCAAGATCGTGGATCGTTCCGACAACCCAGTAGAACGGCATCCCCGATGGGCCAAGGTAGCTGGCATTCTTGTTCAGGTTTAGAAAGCCAACGTCGCCAGCTACCAGATCCGCGCTGCGGAACACAACGCAGAACTCGACTTCCCACCGGCTGTTGGCGTTGATGTCATTTGAGCCACTCGGCGGCGTGTACCACTCGACGCCATTGCTCGTGTCCCTGATGCCGTTGTTGTCGGACATGAACGAGCCGCCCGTGTCGAGCCGCTGCGTGCTGTCCTCGCCATTCGTGACCCAGGTCGAGTCGTACAGGCGAACATGGTCGGACGTGGTCGAAACTTGCTGCCAGCCACCATGTCCTGTCACGTCGGCCTGTATCTGGACGTTCCAAAGGTTCTCGTCGTATCCGGCATCGACGCCATAGTTCTCACGCAACTGCCAGCGGATGCGGTACGGAGTGTCCAGTTCGACGGTGATTCGATTTGCGGTTGACGTGCTGTCCGTCCACTTCACGCTGAACGGAGTAGACGCATCCTCGTCGCCGTCGTCGTTGAAGACTCTGAGATGCTTCTCGTCGAGCCGATGGTCTCCCACCTGTACTTCGACGCTTGGAGTGTTCGCGTAGCCACCGTCGAGCGCACTGCCATCCGGCTTGACGACGCGGAACTCTAGTACGTCGGCGTCTGTGAACTCCCTCATCGCGAACGTAACTTCGACTTCGCACTCGTACCCTGCCGTCCACGTTCCAGGGTGCTTCCAGTACGAGTCGCCGTTGTTGTCCTCGATCTGGCCGTTGTTGTTTGTGAAGAACGAGCCGCTGCCAATCTGTTGCGTCGTGTCGCCGTCGGCGGTCATCCCGCCCTTCTGGATCGAGATAGTGCTGTCCCACGGTCGGATAAGCTGCGTCCACGTACCGCTGTTGATGCGATACTGGAACATGAAGTTCTGAGTCCCAGATGGACCGGCAACACCGCCCACTTCTTGGATTAGGAACCTAAGCCGGTGAGTCTGGTATACCGCCAAGTACGACGGATTGGCGTTGAGTGCGGCCTGCCACGTCGCGGTCGTCTCATTGCCGTCGTTGTATCGCCACCTAAATGCCTGCTGGCGAAGCTGGTGGACGCTCAGGTTCCCCGTCACGGTGGAGGTCGCCGCAATGCTGCCAGCAAGCGGCTGAATCTTCTTCAGAGCCCCAGTTACAGTAGCCTGCGCTGCTACCGAGCCAGCCAGGCTCCAGACGGCATGGATGATCTGCAACCCACCACCGGAACCGTAGTTCTCCCACGCAGTCTCGGTCCCGCCAAGTTCAAGCTGGACCGCATCAACTCGCCACAGCCCGGTATCAGTTCCGCTCCCACGCGACAGGTGCAAGTAGATCGCCGTCGTGTCGCTGGCGGTCGTGAAGTGAATGTGGAATCGCAGCCACGTCCCGGCGCTGGTATCCGGCTGCGCCTGACCAAGCCATCCGGCGTCCTGGTCGTAGACGCTCATCAACCAGTTCGTCTCGGCGTTCTGCGACCACAGGTAGGCACTCAGCGTGTACTGAGTCGATGGCAATGCAGTCTTGTTGTCGCTCTGGGCTGTCTGCCACTCGTAGCTCGGGACTGGAGTGCAGAGCAGGGCGTAGCTACCCTGCCACTTCTCCGTCCCATCCTGCGAGATCGTGATTCCCTGGACTGCGTTCCAGTCGTCGATGCCACTCTCAAGGTCCGCGTTCGGCCAGAGGTTCTTCCCACCCTCAGCCGCGACAAAAGCAGACTGGGCAGCGATAGAACCGGCGAGCTTCCGAATGACTTTGAGGTTGCCAGTCACTGCGGCCTGCGCGGCAATGCTCCCAGCCAGGCTGTAGGTGGTCCCCAGCGTCACCTTTGCCTGCGGGCGTGTCCCGGCCCCGTAGGTTGCACTGGGAGCTGGGATGGCTCCGTAGTAGTCGATGACGCGGAAGTAGTAGGTCGTGTTGGTGGTGACGCTCGCGGTCGGCTTGATCGCGAAGTCTTCTTCCGTTATGTCTCCATCGTCCGGGTACTCGGTTTGAGTATCTTTGGATTCGTGGAAGTGGCCATACCTGGTTCCGCTATCAGCGACAAGGAACGTGTCGAGCGCATCTCCATCGGTATCGGCACCATCAGCCCACTCCCAGTGACCGCCTGAAGCAACGGTTGTCCAATCGGACTGGTTAGTCGAATACTCCAGCTCGATTGTTCCGTCGTCTGTCGTCCCCTTGCCGCCAGTGATGACGATCTCCACGCGGAGGCGAAGGATGGTCGAGAGAGAGGTTGTCGTGTAGAGGGTGTTCTCGTCGGCGAGGGGAGTGTCTGGCGGGCTCTTGTCGGCATACCATCGCCAGTCACCGATCTTCGGCCAGTAGCCCTTGACGTTCCCGCTGAGCGCAGCCGTGGCTCCAATGGTCCCTGCGAGCTTGCGCTTGACCTTCAAGTCCCCGGTGACGGTGGCGGTTGCTGCTATGGACCCGGCGAGATCCCATGTGTAGGCTGCCGGGATGGCGATGGTCAGCGTCATCCATGGTGCGCCGACTGCGATTGAACAGGTCCGGGCTGGCTCGTTCGCCTTCGTCGTCTGCTGGTAAGCGTTCATCGAGAACGCAGCGTCGTCTCCCTGTGTCGTGGAGACCTCGAACTGCTCAGCGTAGTTGCCGCCCGTCGCCGTGCCGATGGCGCGGTTGTCCTCCTCGTTCACCATCGCGACGACGTAGCAGTAGTCCGTGCTGGGCGTGATCGACTGGGTTGATGCCGAGGAGCTGTTACCGCTCGACGGAGTCGTCGTCTGGATCGCGGTGGCATCGCGCTTCGGCCCTGTGCCGGTGCGCCAGATGATGCCGTAGAAGTAGATCGCGACATCACCCGTGCGGCTGACAGTCAGGTTGCCGCTTTCAGAGCCACTCGCCACCTTCGCGAACCACGCGGAGTTCGCTCCGGTCGTGCCGCTGCCCTCAGAATCGGAGCCGAGCTTCGTCCACCCCGAAGGTGTCGCGATGTCGTCAGTTGCTGTGGCTTGCAGTACCTGGAGGACGAGCATCTGCCCTGCGGCGATGCCGCTCGGGTAGGGTACAGAGACACTCGTCCCGGAGGCGGCGTATCCGATCCCGCCGTTCGCTCCGTAGGCGATTGTCTTGTAGCTGCCCATCTACGCCCCTACGTGGTATCCGGCGACCAGGTCGTCGTATGCCACCCCCACGGTTCATGTGTGATCGGTACGTTCCAGAACGGCATCTGAGGCTGGCACTGAGGGCAGCGGCATGCCTGGTAGCGGTCAGGCTCCCAGACGATGCCGCTCCCACTGCAGGCATGGCATGGCCTGGAGCCAACCGTGCTCTCTGGCTCAGCGATGCGCCCAGACCCGTCACAGACCGGGCAACGGTGCGGGACCATGGCCCCGCCTAGTCGATGGTGATCGACAGATCAGTCGTCGCGAACTGGGCCGAGTCACCGTTGCCGAGCGTCCTGGGAGTGGTCAGCGCCTCGAAGGCGTACAGCGTGCCACCAGTGACGAGACTGTGGATGCCGAATCCGACCACCTGCGTCCACGCCTCGCTGGCGGGTCCGAAGGTCACGGTCGCGCTCGGGTTCATGGTCTGGTTCGTGCGGGTCCAGGTCACGCTCTGCCGAGCGTAGCCAGCGTTGCTGCACTCGGTGCCACCCGTGCCGTCGTCGGCAGTCGGCGTGGTCGTGAACAGCGACACCCACCATGCAGTCGGGCGCGTCGGGGAGCCCGTGGTGAACGCCCAGTCCAGAACCGCTTCTTCCAAAGCATTCGTGAAATCAGCCATCTCTGTATCCTCCTCGGTTAGCTCGGGTCAGCGATTTCGATCTTCCAGGCCGGAAAATCGACAGTGTTGCCGCTCGTCAAAGCCTGTGATGTGCAGGTCGTCACGTAGAGCAGGCGGGTTCCGTCCACCAGCGCGACGTGCGTGGCAGTGCCGCTCGTGTCAACCGCCACCCCGGTCTGCGCCGAGACCGTGACCTTCCGCCCGCTGGAGTCGCCGTCTGCGATGGTGAAGTCGCTGCTGTCCATGGCGACATCAGCCAGCGCATAGGTACTGACGGCTTGCGTCCTGGTTGTTGGCTCGGCATTGCAGACGGTCATCAGGTTGCAGTTGTCTTTTACCTCGCTCAACGCAGCGTCCAGCACATCGTTGTTGACTGATTTCGCCATCTGTCCTCCTATCTCGCGCCACGCACTCGATACGCCGCGATTGAGCCTGCGTAGGTTGTCCTGTCAGTTGCCTGAACCTCGAAGAGGTGAGAGAACTCACGCCCGGTGGTACGGTGCTCGGTGGTGTACGGCCCCTCGCTGAGCGCCGCTTGGAAGCTCTTGCCGCCGCCTATGTCAGTCCCCATCCTGCTGCTATTGGTTGTGAACTTGACAGTCACGGTGCAGGCGTCAGAGGCAAGCGAGCTGACGAGGTGCTGCTCCTCGATGATCGTCTTCAGCTTGGACGGCTCTTCGAGATCAGTGGTCCCAGTCTCGAAGAAGGCGCGGAAGCCGACGCCCATGTCAGCGGCATGATTCTGCAGGGTGTAGATCATGCCGTCGCTGTTGCCGAAAATGACATACGGCCCCGCTGTCGTGAACGATCCGAGAGTGACCCCCGCCATGTCGCCGAGAGTGGACCCGGCAAGCTGGCCCAGCGTTACGTCTCGCTCGACCAGCCCGGCGATACCAGCCGTGAAATCGAAGGTATTGCGATTCCAGGACATAGGCCACATCGGGAAGCCTTCACGGCTCATCGAGACCATGATGGCATTGCAGATCACGCCGCCTGTTCCTAGCGCTGGGTAGAAGACCCACAGCTCCTCGCGCCGATGATCGAAGAACACGAAGGAGCGCTCGATCTTGTTGATGTCGATCTTCTTGCGCAGGTAGTCCTGGATATGGTTGCCGAGCGAGCGCGGGGCAGAACCGTCGAAGAGGTACAGCCCTGAGTTGCGAGCGAGGTACACATGAAGGTTGTCGTTGAGGGCCGTCACTGACTTCGAGGAAGCCGGACCGGAGATGCCAGCGGAGCGCAGCTCAGGTCGGAAGGGATAGAGCCCGGACTGGACCGAGAGCACGTAGATGGCATCCGTCTTGTAGACAGCGACCATCAACGCCCCCATTTCCTGCATCGCTACGATCTCGCCAGGGGTGTCGGCCAAGCGGATGAGTCTGCCGTCACTCCATGCCATTGGGTCAGAAAATCCGCCCTCTAAGACTGAAAGCGAGTAGTACACGCCGTCCCAGTAGTGGATACCTGCACCTGGGAAGTCACCGCCTATGTTGAACATCTGCGCATTGCCGAGCAGAACGCGATCCCCAGCAATCGCCATCGCCTTCGCACGCATTGGATAGGCGTACAAGGGCTCTTCCGTAATCATCTTCTGGAAGTCATCGACTGGTGTCTTGTACATCAACCCGCAATCGGCCTGCCCATTGACGGCCAGGATTTGCGTAACCCCGCCAAGGTCGAAACCGCGGAAAACTACGAGATTTTCCGGCTCGCCATCGTCGTCAGCTGGCCAATCCCCTACATTAGAGAAGGCTCCGAGACCCTGGTCGAATTCAAAGAAGCTCTTGTCCGTTGCCATGTAGAGCATGTTCGGGTCAACGCCAGCCTCGTTGTACTTGTCGAGCTGGTAGAACCCGAGCGGTCGATGACCGAACGTCACGTTTCGGAGAGCCCCAATGCCGACTTCCCAATCAAGGAGATCCGCTCCTTCGCTGAGCTGGAGGCCATCTATGATCTCCATCGGGATATGCTGATCTGGATCGTGCTGGATGCGGAAGGCGATGGAAGCCGTGGTCGGCTGGGTTGTGATGGCAAAGCCTTTGCGAACCCAGGTTCTGAGAATGTCCTCTGGCTCGTACATGCCAGCTAGAACGTCGATCTGCGTTGAGCGAACGCCGCCGCCCTCAGCGTTGCGCTCAACCAGCCAGAACGTGTCCGAGATGATTCGCGATGGAGGCAAGTAGTAGAACGAGAAGTTGTACGTCGTACTCGGCTCAACCGGCATCTCGGAGGCGTTGGTCTCTACCCCGTCATACGGGCTGAGTCCCCAGTCGATTCTGAAGGCGTGGTCATGAAACTGGTGGTAGGAAGTCGTGCGAGTCACCGTATGACCAGATCCGACCTCCGTCCACCAGGAATCCTCACCATCCGTGAGTTCGGCGTCAGACAGCGATTCCGTCAGCAGGTTGATCCCAGCCACTCCCTCCATCCCAATGATGCCGGTTCCGCCGCGAGTGCGGAACTCGCCCTCCGAGTACAGCCAGTTCGATGCGTCCACCAGCCCTTGCAGCCCAACATGGCGCGGGTGCTCATGCTGGATGACCCCATTCGTTGGGATCGGGTAGATGAACTTCCTGGCGCTACTCGACATGGCTAGCCCCCGTTGGTCGGGATGTAGCGAAGCATGGCTCGGAAGGCATTCTCACCAACGGTGATGTTGGCCCCGGACATCTGCTGAAGCTCAATGCGATAGGTGTGGTACGGAGAGGTGACGGCAGCCTGGTCAACATAGAATGTCGCGTTGAGCCTGAGAGTCTGGAGGAACTTGGCAGGAGGACCAAAGGCGCATTGTGGGTCGCCATTTAGGCTTACGTGATGCTGGAAGATCACGGTGTCATCAAGCTCTAAGGTGGCCGGAGGGGTTGCGTGATAATACTTCCGCATCGTCACGATTTGCGGAACGCGGCACTCGTCTTCGATCCGATCCATGGTCGTGTTTCTGAGCCTGAGCGTCCAGCAGGGGGACTCCTCAAACCGCTCTAATCCTGAGTCGTTCCACTGGCAGGGCTTCCAGGTTTCTCCGTTCCAGTTCGGAGCCTCGATGATGACACTCACGGACCAGAGCCCCTGCATCTCCGGGCGAGTGAACTTGATGTCAGACGTGGAGAGCTGGGTCTTGCATGGTCTCCACGCTTCGTTCTCCTCGAAGAGTGGGTGCTCGTACAAGGTGTGAGTCCAAGGCACGGCTGACCACACATCATCAGGAGGCTGCGAGCCAGCGTTCGCGACCGTGAAATCTCCCGGCCCTTCACCGAGCGGAGCGCGGCCAACAATCTGCCAGTAGGCTGGTGCGCCGATGCCGATTGACTGGTTGCTTCCAACCCACAACGAGCCATAGCGTTGGGCATAGGTGAACGACAGGCCAGTGCCGCCCCAGTTCAGATCGCCATAATCCCTGATCGCCTTCACTGAAGCCAGGTCATCGTCATTCCCGTCTACGCCGAAGCCGGAAACGATTGCGGTCGCCGGGGTGCCGCCGGAGCCGATGGCGAGACCGCTCAACACAGTCAGCGTTCCGTCAGAGCCAACCCTGAACGGCGTGACGACGGTGTCTGCCGGTACTCCGAAGACAGTGCGAACCGCTGACTCAAGACCATTCACACCATCATCGACATCGCTCAGGTCCGTCGAGTCGGACATCCGGTTGGTGACGAATTTGTCCGTTGGGTTTGACATCAGCCCTTCCTCCTCGACTTGACCTTGCGGGCGAGGTTCTCCTGGAGATCGCCATACGCCCTGATCCGATTCAGCGCCTTCTTCTTCTCCTGCTCGAAGAGGCCGAGCCTGGTCTCCTCCTCGAACTTGAACTTGGTCAGCCGCTCCAGCGTTGCGAAGAGCAGGTAGCTCTCAGCGCGGTCAGTGAACTCGTTGGTCGTGTTGGTAGTCAGGTTGAGATCCGGCTCGTAGTAGAGCCCCTCGACGGTGAGGGTGGCATCTGCAGTCGGGAGCGGCCCGATCCAGATCTCCGTTCCGTAGAGCGTGTAGAACGGGCCGACATCGTCCCAGACATCGTCGTCGTCAGGGTCGAGGAAGCGGGCCTTGTACTCCTCATAGCTGAGCAGGGAGTAGAAGGTGCGGCTCGTCCCGCTGGTGACGTAGGCAGTGACCGGGCGGGCAAGCCTCGTCGGGAGGTCCGCCGCCCGGTCCCCTGCTGTGATCTGTGTCGTCCCGCTGCCGAAGCAGAACCAGATGTCGTTCTCGTCCACAGCCTCCTTGGCCAGGTCGTTCATGATCGCAAGGATCTCGGTGTTGGAGAGGACTGCTGTGTCTTGCGAGGTTGACCAGCTGCGGACTCTGGCGATGATCTCGGCAGCGGTTGACATCGTCTACTCCTCGATGGCCTGGATCTCGCCCAGGACAGCCTTGAGCTGGTTCACCCTCGAGCTGGCCTTGAAAGCCTCGTCGGCGATCCCGAGCCGCTCGCCGAGGAAGACGAGGTCGACCTTGTTCATGCGCTTGACCTCACCCGGCGTCGGCAGTCTGTCTTCGTCCGCTGCCTCAGGGACCGGAGGGGCTTGGGGCTCGGTCGCGAACAGAGTTCCGCGAGCCGCCATCTTCGCCATGACCTCTTCGGCCTTCGCGATCAGGGTTGCGTTGTCGCGGATGACATCCTCCTGCGTCAGGAGGTGCTCCTCAGTGCAGTCGAGGATGTAGAGCCCGTAGAGTTCCGTGTTCTCGACGTAAGCGCAGAGCCCTGGATCTGCGCAGGGAGGCTTCCCAATCGGAGGCCAGTAGCCGTCCTCGAACTGGATGATCCCGCCGATGCTGTACGACGGGAAGATGGTGCTCCGGTAGCGTTTCCCGTCCATCACTCCCCCCAGTACCGGCAGCGGATCGTGACCCCAGCGAAGTCGGCAGCTGTCCCGTTCTCGACTCCGGCTGCGATGGTGCGCAGCTTCAGCTTGATGGCGGTGTCGCTCGTGTAGGTGACTTCCGTCATGCACAGCTCCGTCGCCCCCTGGATGAAAGCAGGGGGAGCGAAGAAGTAGATGCGGTCGAGCTTGAGGTCTGCGGGGGTGATGTCGAAACCTCCAGCCGCGTAGTTGTCCACGAACGTGATGTCCACGATCCCGTGGCGGAAGCCGCCCTTGATCTTCGGGAACCTACGCTTGGACGTGAAGGTGTGTGCCATTACGTCCCCCAGTAGAAGCAGCGGATCGGCACACTGTCGAGGTCGTCCGAGTTGTTGGTCAGCTCAGCGCCAGCCGCGATGGTCCTCATCTTGAGCTTGATCGCCGTGTCGCTGCTGTAGGTGACCTCGGTGACGCACTCCTCCGTCGCGCCCTGCACGAAGGCGGGCGGGATGAAGCCGAAGATCCTGTTGAGGCCGAGGTTGGCGGCGGTGATGTCGAATCCGTTCGTGGTGTACACCGCGCCAGGGGTGAAGATCATGATGCCGGAGCGGAAGCCGCCTTTGATGGCCGGGAAGCGCCGCTTGGCGACGAAGGTGTGAGCCGTGAGAGCCATTGGTCAGTCCTTTCAGAATCCTCCTGGGGGAGTGGTTAGCTCCCCCAGTGGATTGTTCGCCGGTCTTCGCTACGCGACGTACTCGCTGACGCCGTAGGCGATACCGTGGGTCCGCTTGAAGCGCAGCTCGAGGCTGCACTTGGTCATGAACTCGTGGGTCACCCGGTCCTCGCCGTTGCCCTGCCGCTCGAGCAGGAAGCGAGTGTCCCGGTTCCGCAGGAAGCGGTACTTGACGTTCTTCAGGTCGACGATGACGGCCATCTTCGACCAGTCCTCATGCTCGGAGAAGAGCGGGTGCGGGATGAGCTTCAGCTCGCCCCACGGGTGGTAGAGCGACCGGATGGTCAGACCGTAGGTCTTGTCGCCGGGCTCAACACTGATGTGCGAGTTCTGTTCGGCGTAGTCGTTGATCGCCTGCAGGAAGGTCGCACCACAGAACGCAGCCTTGTTCATGGAGCCGTTCTGCACGGTGTAGATCGGCTTCAGGAAGTTGTGCCAGCCGGTCTTGGTCAGGCCGGTCGAGGCGAAGTTGGTCGAGTAGCTGGCACCCAGGTAGTTCCAGAGCCCGCCCATCATGCGGTGGTTCAGGCCGGTCCCGGCGGAAGTGAAGTCGCCGGTCGTGACGAGGATGGACTCCCTCTTGCCCCACAGGTACGCACGCTCCTGGTCCAGGGCATGGTCCATGGCCTTGTCGAACTTCTCGTTCTTCATGATGTCGCCGGTCCGGTAGTACTCCTGCGCGGCGTCATCGGTCAGGTCGAGAGCAGTCCTGATGGTCTGGACGTAGTTCCACTCCTCGGTCGGAGCGTAGTTGATCGAGGTCGGGGTGTCGGCACCTTCCTGGTCGGCATGGCCGACGATGGTGATGATGCCGTGGTCGTCGATGATGTACCCGACGGCACTGTTGCCAACGCCACGAACGACGGTCAGCTGATGATCCGGGTGGGTTCCGTTCTTGCCGACCACGAGCATGATCTCGCCCGTGCTCTCGACTCGGACCAGGTGGCCGGTCTTGAAGCTGTAGGCGGGGGTGGTGTTGCTGATCGGGACGGCGGTGTCGAGGTCGATGGTGGTTGCGTCCGCCGCGTGCTGTCCGGCGACGGCGAAGCGCTGCTGGGGCAGCCCCTGCTCGAACCAGGTGAACTTCCGGGAGTTCACGCTCTCCGAGGGGAGCATGCCGAGGATCATGGTGAAGACCGCGCCCCCTTGCGGGTACTCGCGGAGGATCGCTTCACGGAAGTTTCCGGGGGCTACGTTCGCCGAGAAACTTCCGATTCCGAGCATTCCAAGTGACGCTGCCATTGTCAGTTCCCTCCAGTTCGGAGGGAGCAGCTTGTGGCTACAGGTGCGAGTTATCCAGTCGCTTTCCTGACGCTACGCCCACTGAAATCCATTGCCAGCTCTTCTGGACTCAACGCCGTCTGCGGCTTCTTCTTGGGTGGCCTTCCGGTCCCAGCCGACTCTCCCGCAGCCCTCTTCGTCTCGCTCTTCTGGCGGGACTCGAGGTCACCTTTCCGAGCGGCCAGTGCGGCTCTCATGGAAGGAGCCATCATGGCGTCGGCGAAGGCACGCATGCGGTTGGCGTCGAATCTTACGCGCAGGTTGGGATTCCCATACTCGTCAGTCCCTGCGGCTGAAATCTCTTGTCCTACGAACGCTTTGAGCTGCTCCCATTTTGTTGGGTCAGCAAAGTCTTCGTAGCCTGGAGTCCCTGCCAGCTGGTGTTGGACGGTCCGCTCGAAGTTGAGAATGCGCTCAGCCTGGACGGTGGTCTGCACTGGCCCCAACTCCTGCTCGAGCCGGTTGATCCGCTGCTCGTAGACAGAGAGCTGGTTCTCGAGGGCGGAGCGCAGGCTCATCTGGTCGTAGAGGTACTCGGAGATCAATCCCCCGTCCTCTGCGAGATGGTCCTCGCTGATCCGGCCCTGCTTGGCCAGTTCCGAGAGATACGGCATGAAAGCGCCCCTGATCTGGTCTGACGGCGGCCTCTGGACGACGGCTGGACGAGGCTGCTGTTGGGCGTAAGCCCTCTGCATCTCCTCCTGCATCTTGATCTCGATCCACTTCTCGTAGATCGACTTCTCCGAGGCTTGCTGAGTCGCCAGCTCCTGCTTGCGCTCATCCGCGAGCTTCTGGTAGTGCGTCATCTGGTTCGCTTGCGTGACCAGCTTCTGCACTCGCTCGTGGTCCTTGAACAGGTCGGACGCTTTTACCTTGATGCCGCCGGGAAGCGTGTAGGTCGGCTCTTCCGCAGCAGCCGCCTCAGCTTCCGGTTGCTCTTCGCCAGTCGTCTCAGACTCTTGCGCGGTCTCCTCTTCTGCGGCCTCCGCTGCAGCGACAGGGCTCTCCCTCTCTTCAGCCTCGGGCGCAGTTTCAGTTACCCGCTCCTGCCGCCGATCAGACTTGCTGTCATCAGCGGCTTTTGGCGTCGGGTCTTCTCTGGTCCGACTGATGTCGAGAGCGGCTTCAAAGCCCTTCTGATCCTGTTGAAGACGGTCACCGTCTTCGTCGTCCACCTTCATGTAGTCTTCATCGCGTGCCATGGTGTCTCCCGCTAGCTCCTGTCGTGAGGTTGGCTAGGGCAACCTTTGGGTCGTGGCTCCCGGCTTCCACGTAGCCCGTGCTCCCGTACTCCGGGCGGAGCGGGTTATCCAGTCGCACGACGGCCCCACCGCGCCTTCTCGGCGCTGTAAGCCTGCTCAACGCGCTGAACGGAATCCTGCTGTCTGGTGAGTTCCTGGTGGAGAAAGGAGAGTTCTCGTTTCACTTCCCTCCAGGTATCAACGATTCGTTGGGGTTGGATGAATTCGCGGCAGTCCCCTTGGATCTGCGCGATGATGGCGACCGCCTTGTGCGGAGGATCCTCGAACTTGTAGCTGAGGACGGACCTGGAGATCCTCTCCACGATCTCCTTCTTCTTGCGCTCCCATTCCGGGTCGCGACCCTCGAGCCGCGCAAGGGCGTGGGGATAGACCTGGTCGAGCAGCTCGAATTCCCGCTCTTTCTCTTCGATTCTTGTCTCGAGTCGAGCCGGAACCTGCGACATCGCTATCCTCCTGGGGGCAGCATACCACTACTAGGTGATTGAACAGGCACGTAGTTACCGGCCTGCTCCTGCGCCATCGCCTGCTCATCCGGCACCACGTTCACGTTCATGTAGTAGCGCCCGATGTTCGTGATGCCCATCTTCTGGGCAATGGTGTCGAAGACCTTGCGGAAGTCGAGCTGCTTGCCGTCCGGCCCAGGCTGCTGGAGCGCCGGGTTCTGGGCGGCTGACGCCATGATCTGGGACCAAGCCTGGGCCGATCTCGCTGGGTCTTCCGGCAGGATGCCGCTGATCGGGACGTAGTCGAACTCGCCCTGCAGATCCTGCATCTCAATGAAGATGGAGTCCATCCCGAACTCCTGGGCGAACTCTCCCAGGATTCGGTAGTACTGCTGCATCTGGGTGAGCTGCTGGCGGTTGAGGATGGAGCGCTGGACGAGAGGCTGGATCGCGTTCTCGTCGGCCAGCTTGGCCAGGATCGCAATCCTGTCGCTCGCCTTGGCTGTGATGGTATGGATCTCGGTCGCGCTGCGCTCGGTCGGCAGCTGGATGCCGGACATCGGGTCGTTCGCGCCGGACAGCAGCTGCACCATCTGGTAGAGATACTGCACAGCGTTCATGTAGCTGGGGCCGGTCACGTCCTGGATCGGCACCTGGAAGAAGAACTGGCGCACATCCTGGATCTCGCCAGAGAGCATCATCTCGACGGCTTCGTTCTTCAGCCGGATGTGCTCGCCCGGCCCGCCGTACTCCAGGTCGTTGCGCTCGATGAAGCGCGGCGAGTAGACCCACTGGTTGTTGAGGACGGAGGTGATGTTCTCGATGTGCGAGTTGAAGAGCCAGTTGATGTAGCGCTGCATCGGCTCGATCAGCTCAATGATGCCGGGGCTCCAGGTCGAATGGAAATCGGGATCGCTCTCGGCCACCGAGTAGGGGAACTGCTGGTGGACGTTGGGCATCTCGTGCGCCCGGATGATGACCTCGTCGTCGATCCAGGTGAAGATGTACTTAGCCGGGAACTCGTCCTCGGAAATGCCCCAGTCCTTCGGGATCAGCTCGACCGTCATCGTCTCGGCTTCGTAGTAGCCGCGATCCTTGTCGTCCCTGCTCATCAGGTTGAACGAGCTGTCGTTCATCCCATCCGTGCCGCGCTTCTCGTAGCGGCTCTCCATGTTCTTGGCGAACTTCGGGATGTGCTTCAGATTGAAGTAGGGGCCGTAGGGAGCCTCTTTCTTCTTGAGCTGGTTGTAGCCCACCTCGTAGGCGTGGCCGCAGAACTCACCGTCCTGCATGTTCCAGAACGCGACCCGAGGATCGGGCCTGAACTTGTACGGGTCGACCGGCTTCCAGCGGTTGTACTCCCGGCGCGTTCCGACCGTGCGGATGGGCGTGTAAGCCATCGGCCCCAGGTAGGCTGTGAGCAGCTCCGGCGGGATGCCCGGCACCATCAGCGGCTGGTAGTCGAACTTCACGCCAGACTCGATCTCCCAGGAGTCGTAGGTGATCCCAGCCCCGAACGAGAGGCTGTCCTGGAACATCGAGTAGAGGGCGGTGAAAGCCTTCGACTGCTGGTTGTCGTAGGCGAGGATGACCTCCATCATCTTCGACCGGAAGACATCCTCCGGCCCTCTCCCGGTAAGCTGGATCATCGGGGTGCGTGCGCTGAAGATCGAGGTTATCTGCGTCAGCAGGACGTGGAGGTTGGCGTAGGAGACCGGGATCGACACGGATCGCTGGAATGGCATCTCACGCGCTGACTCATCGGTGGTCTTGTCGCCGAGGCGAGCCTTGGCGGTCAGATCGATGTACAGCTTGAGATGTTTCCTGACCCGATCCCACTCTTCGTACCGCTCCTCGCAATGCTCGACAGAGTAGTCCCGCCGCGCAATCAGCTTGTCGAGGATCTTGGTATGCAGTTCCTTGCCATCCTCGTAATCGAGCCGCTCCTCCAGCGGCCTTTCGACAACGCTGATGGACTCGATGTCGACTTCGAGCGTCTGATCCTCGGTGGTGGGATCTACCTCGACGGCCATTGGTTACCCCAGCACCTTCCCCCAGCTTGGGGTGATGGACACAGACCCCGTCTGGGAATCCGCAACGAGGGCGATGCTGTAGACACCAGCCACCGGGGTCTGGAACCAGAGCAGATCGTTGGCTGCGACCCCGGTCAACTTCAGCTGGGTCCGCGAAGTTCCGTCCCAGACGTAGAGAGCCTTGAGGTCTGAGTCGGGGCGAACCCGAGCGTGGACAGCGAGGTTCGTTCCATCGAATCCAGCCGCTGGGATCTGGAGCGAGAACAAGCCATCGTTGTCGGTGATGATCTCGTTGCTTGTGGTCTGGCTCCCCGCAATCGTGAACACTTCGGATCGGTTTGCCATGATCTACATCCTTCCCCAGCGGGGGGTGATGACGACATGCCCGCTTTGCGTCGGCAGCTCGAGCGCCATGCTGTAGAGACCGTTGAGTGGGTAGTCGAAGAAGAGCGTGTCGTTCACAGTCCCGGTGGTGATCTTGACCTGGGTCTTCGTGCCGCCGACCCATGTGTAGAGCGGGACAAGCGCCTGGTCTGACCTGTTCCTCGCATGGACGATGATGGTGCTGCCGGTCATGGCGGGGGAGATCTCGAGGGAGTAGAGCCCGTAGTTGGAGCAGTGCAGCTCGTTGCTCATCGTCCCACCAGCGTTCACCGTGAAGACCTGCCACTTCAGCCGTAGCTGCCCAGGCACAGCGCACACCGCCCTGATGACGCCCTTCAGCGCCTGCCAGAGCTTGAGCTTGACAGCCGCGAAGGTCACCGTCGCAGAGATGCTACCAGCGAGGATCTTGATCCTTCTCAGAGCCCCAGTGACGGTTGCCTGCCCGCCAACAGTTCCTGCCAGTACATAGGTCGGCATCGTTCCTCCTAGTCCGGGAAGGCAGCCCGAAGGTTGGGCTTCTGCTTCTTTTTCATCGAGCCCTTCTTCTTTTTCAGGCGCTCTTCTTCGTCCTTGTCCTTCTTGTCCTCGGCCTGAATGAGCCCGGAGTGCGTCGGCCACTCTCGATGCACGAGACCGCAGAGAGCGTCGGACGCATGGCTGCGATAGAAGTAGGGGTCGAGCTTGTTCCGCACCTTCTTCACACGCTGAGCAGTATTGCTAGATCCGCTTTCTTCCCAGACCACCTGCGACAGGTCGAGCACCAGGTTCTTGCACTTCATCCGCTCGATGAAGATCATGGGATTGCCCCACTCGTCACTCAGCCTGCGGTTGACGGCGCGGACGGAGTTCACGTTGGTGGGGTTCCGCGACGGGACTCGCATCCTCACGCGGAATGGCCTGTTCATGAAGCGCAGCCGGATCTCGTCGTAGTTCGAGCGTTGATCTCGTTGGGATCTGGCGTTGCCGGACGCATCGCCGTAGATGAAGACATCGCCGTAGTGGTCGCCGTAGTCGTTGAGGAACTTCTCGCAGTTCTCGACGACGCTGCCCGGTGATGTCCAGATCTCGTTCAGCACGTAGAGCTTGTTGTTGTTGATCTGACAGACGAGCCAGACCATCGGGTCGACGTTGAAGTCGCACGTCAGTCGGAGCGGCAGGTTCTCTTCGTACTTGATGTCCTCGATGGTGTTGGCGAGAAGGGAGAAGCTCTCGAAGCACTTCACCCCGGCAACTGACGAGAACGAGATCTCCATCTCCTTCTCCCAGTCGTCCACCTCGCCGCGCCGCTTCATCGCCGCCACCCACTCCACGGTCTTCTCGGGGTCCATGGAGTAGTGGATGGGCGCGATCTTCCAGCCACGAGGGCTGGTCAGAACGCGCACGACCGGCTGGTCAGGCATCTACTTGCCGCCGCCAGGAATGCCGGTGCCGGGAGTCCTGGGGCCGTTGTTGCCGGGCATGTAGTTCGTCTGTGAACCACCGGGCATGTCCTGGGTCACGCCGGACATTCTCGGGTCACGAGGCGGTCCCTGCGGCATCCCCGGAGCCTCCCTCGACGGACCTGCCTGCGGTCCGCGTGTCATCACCTCTCCACCCCACCCTGCGTTGCCTCCGCCACCCTGGAGGGCGTCGTAGTATCCTGGAGGCATCGGTTGGCCGGGCAGCACCTGAGGACGCCCAACCATTCCGCTGTCAGGCTTCCCCCCGCCGAACCACCCCGGCTGGGTGCCGCCACCGGGCGGTCCCATCGGTGGACGACCCTGCGGACCTGCCCCGCCGAATTGCGGCATTGCCCCGCCGAACAGATTGCGTAGGGCATCCTGGTACTGCTGCTGCTGGTTTGGAGAGCCAAACTGCCCGCCGCCTGGCGGCAGCTGCGCAATACCACCCATGCCGGGCGGCCTCTGGCCACCTGGCTGCGGGAAGAGCTGGTTGAAGAACGGGCTCTGTCCGCCCGTCCTGTTGGGATCTCCCGGTGATCCCTTCGGAATCTTGCCCCATGCTCCAGGCTGGACACCGCCAACTCCGCCCATGCCAGGCATGCCTGGCTGCGGCGGCGGGAGTCCCGGCCCTCTCCTCCAGTCTGGCGGCATCTGCGTGCTGCCGGTCAGGTTGGGCGGCGCGAGGTTCACCCTCGGCTTCGCCCCTGCCGGGAACCCGGCGAGGTTCTGGTTCTGTGCCTGGTCTTGGAACTGTGGGTTGGCCATCTGGCCGAGCTGACCTCTGCTGGGGATTGGCATGTTCGCCTCCTAGTTCGCTATCCTACTGATGTCAGACCAACTTGAGAAGCCGACCTCGTTGCAGATCTCGGCCACAACGCCAATCGGACCGTTCGACGACGACACCAGGATCGCCTGCGCTCCCTTCTCCACGAGCGGGAGAAGCGCACGCATCGCACTCGGAGCCTGGGGCTGGAACTCGCACTCGTCCATCATCACCTTGGTCGCGGTGTAGGCACGCAGGACATCGCCGCCCTGCGGCACCGCCCAGATGTAGCTGCCGTTCTTGTAGGTCATCTGACCGACCAGGGAATCCTTGGTCTTGATCGTGCTGACTTCCTTGCGGAATTCCTTGGGGCGGAGATTGGTCTCGATGAAGTAGCAGCGCTTGTCGACGATGTAGGCTGCCTTCTTCTCGGTCTCGCTCTGCCAGAAGAGGGCGGCGTGTTCCTGGTAGCGGGCGACCCAGACAAAATAGGCGGCAACGAGCCAGGACACCATCATGCGCCGGGACTTCGGAATCACGACAAGTGGCTCGTTCAGAAGGAGATTGAGGACTTCGTGCAGATAGCTGAGGTTCCTCGGCCACGCACGGACCTTGCTCGTGCCGCCTAAACCAAGTCCCGCCTCGTCGACTGTCATCACGCACGAGCAGAGCCATCTCCAACAGTCCTTGGAGAAAGCATCATCAAGCTCCTGTTTCGCAGCGACGAGAGCGACCGTGTCCTCGCTCTCAGCCGCCAGAAACTGGCTCGTCTGACCCATGTTCGTGGCCAGCTTTGCCATCTTCCTCCCAGTTCAGCAGCTTGCTGTACTCGCCGAGCTTCGCCTTCTTCTCTTCGCCGCTAAGTTTCAGCAGCTCAATGATTTCCTGCGGAACCTTCTGGAGGTTGTCCAGCTCGAAGAGCCCGAGATGCTTGGAGAGCATGTCGAGAGCCTTGTCCTGGTCCCGCAGCTTGATCTTGAGATTGCCGTTCGAGTCGTACTGCAACTCCTTGGCGAGATGCAACTTACCCGACTCCTTGGCCCTCTTGAGGTTCGGCACCGCAGTCCACATGCCCTCGCCGGTCGCAGGATCGACGACTTCCTTGATCTCGACGAAGTCGTCCATGCTGGCGTTCGCCACGTCCGCCAGCATCGCGAGCACTGCATCGGCATCGAGCGCACGCTCCGCTAGGCGGCGCGAGAGCAGCCTGCGGACGGTCGGCTTGTTCATGACGTTCCTGGCGATGCGGTCGTAGGTCTTGCGCTCGAGGGCTTTGGTCTGGCAGATCCGCATGGCTTCGGTGGTGTTGAAGCCGTTGCTCAGGTACTCCTCGATGAACATGGCCTCGACAAAGCTGATCGCCCCGTTGATGTAAGCCTGGATCGTCGGGTGAGTTTCGATCACCCCGTCCAGGGTCTCTTCATCCAGGAAGCCTAGTGTGCGGGCGAGTTTCTTGCCGTCGACTTCTGCCATGCCGCTCTCCTCGCGCCGAATCTGAGATTCAGCATCACGCCATCACCCTAGCAGAGCGGCGGTCGCGAGGGGGTCCAACCTCGCTCGAACTCGACAACTATAACGTAGGACTGAAGTTGTGCGCTGTCAATAGCGCTAGCCTGTGAGCATGGGATGGTTCAGCAGCCCGCGATCTGGTCCCGTCTGCGTCCACCGGAGCAGGGCTCGAGCTGCGACCTGCTCCTTTTCGAGCCTGCGCAGGACGAGTTCCAGGATCTCGATGAGCAGCCAGCTGACGTTCTCATCCGCAAGGACGAAGCAGGGCTTGTGCTCGGAGCCGAGCCTCCCGTCGTCCCCGACAGTCACCAGGTTGTGGTCGAACAGCTTCCCGAGCCGCATCCTGTTGCGATGTCTCAGCACCTTGTGGACGTGCTTCTTGTTCAGGAACCTGGCCGTCCACATCTCCGGCAGGCCAGGATTGTCGTGAAGTTCCAGTATCGTCGAGAGATAGACGAGCGGGGTACACTCGATGAGGTTGCCCATGTACTCGGCCATCAGAACCCTGCCAGCGTCAGTACTCCATGGGTCCATTGCCGTTCCCCCTCTCTTGGAGTTCCCTGAACTTCACCCATGCCCCCTGGAAAGCGTACTCGATCTTGGCGAGCGGTCCGTTGCGGTTCTTGCGGATGTACAGCTCGGTCGCCGGGCAGCCCTGGTCCGGCCTGTAGAGCATGAGGACTGCGTCTGAGTGATGACCGATAGCCCTCGACTCCCGCAGGTCGCGGAGGTCCGGGGCTCGTTTCTGCTGCTCCGGGTTGTCGGTGATCTGGGACAGCGCGATCACCCCTACGCCCAGAGCCTTGGCCATCTTCTTTAACTCCTGCACGATGAAGGAGATCTCGTTTTCTCGGGAGCGTCTGGCCAGGGCTTTCGGAGGAGAGACGAGCTGGATGTAGTCGACAACGACAATGTCTAAACCCTTCTGCAGCTGCAACTTACGCGCCCTCGTCCTGATATCCATCGGGCTGACATCGCTGTCGTCGCAGACATAGAAGAAGGTCTCGGCCATCACGCGCCGTTCCTTCTCCAGCTTCTGATGATCGCTCTGGCCGACCCGCCCCCTGGTCAGGGCGTCGGAGGCGATCATCAGGCGGCGAGCGAGCAGCCTGTCTGCTATCTCCCGCTCCGTCATCTCGAGCGAGAAGAGCGCCACCTTGCGGCCAGCCATCGCCATGTTGTCGATCATCTGCAGGGCGAGCGAGGTCTTCCCGGCCCCGGTCGTCCCGGCCACCACGATCAGCTTGCCGGGGCTGATGGTCAGCTTCTCGTCCAGGCGCGGGAAGTAGGTCGGGACACCGATGTCCTCCTGATGCCCGGTGGAGATCATGATCGAGTCCAGGACAGACTCATCGACAGCGTGGCTGATGGGGCGCAGCTCCTCGCGGTGGCCCTTCTCAGCTATCTGGTACAGGTCGGTCATCGCGTCGTCGAGGATCTGCTCGAACGGGCCGTTGTACTCCCTGATCTTGGCGGCGAGGGTCTTGAGCTGGCGCAGCCTGCGCTTGTCGTCGATGATCCTCGCGTAGTACTCCACGTTCGTGGTGTCCGGCGTGACATCGATCAGGCTGGAGAGGTAGGCGTGACCGCCGATCCCAGGTAGATCCCCGGAGTCCTTGAGCCAGGATGGCAGCGTGATCTCGTCGACCGGGATGCCCTTGGCATGCATGGCAGCCATGGCCTCGAAGATCGTGCGGTGCGGCTGGTGGAAGAAGTAGTCGGACTGGAGCAGGCTGAGTGATTCGACGAGAGACCCGGTATCCAGAATCGCCGCGCCGAGGACAGCCTGTTCGGCTTCGAGGTCGTGCGGGAGGTCGAGTTCAGGAGCGCTCATCGAAGACGCCCTCCCCGAACCGATCCATGAAGCTAGCGGCCAGAGCTGCCGCTTCGCTATTCGCCACCTCCACTTTCCCCATCATGCGGTCGGTCGGGAAGGAGTCTTCCCAGCGTCGTTGGTTGAGGTAGGTCGACGGGTTCGGGAGATACGGAACCCAGACTCCGTTCCTCTCGGCGAACTCTCGCCGTGCCAGATAGTCGCGTGTCTTCAGCTCCAGGGTCTCCCGCTCATCAGGCGTAAGGTTGAACACGAAAGATCGCTCGGCTATCGAGCGCTGCTTCCGATTCGGGTAGATGCTCCAGAAGTGCTCGAACCCGTAGGCGTGGGCCATCAGCCTGACCGATGCAACGTCCCGCTTCTTGATCTTTGGCTTGGGTGCCATCTCACGCCTCCGGGTGATTCGACTGCGAGGTGACGCCGCGCAACCGCCAGAGGTCCGCTTCCCTGATGGTCTTGTCGCCACGGGTCCGGCTGACGATTCCCCGACGCTCCATCTGCTCGAGCCGGTAGAACATCGCCTGCCTCGTGACGCCCAGCCGCTTGGCCAGCTCGGACATGCGGATCGGGCCAGCCTCGGCCAGTAGGACTAAGATGTCTCGCCGTGGGATCTTGTGCGTTCTCGGGCCGCTTTTTCTGGGGGACATGGTGCCTCCTTTCCCTCACAGATGCATCCCCGAGCGTATCTACCCCCGTGTCAAAAATCAAGGCCCATCTTGACGGAAATTCAGACCACATGCTAAAGTCGACTAGACCTAGTAAGGAGGCCCGCATGAGCAGAGGTTTGATCGGTCGCTACCTCTGGCAGAACCCTGGTATCCGGCAGGAGGCAACTAGACTCTTGGCAATAGCTAAGGACAGTCATCAAGTTCCCAATTGCACTTGTGGTGATGTAGAGGAGACTGTTGATGGAGCCTTGCACGAACCTGGCTGTCCGATGATACCATTCGCCAGAGCGCTGTGGATGGAGGCTGCCGAGAGATGGATGGAGCACGAGCGGGAGAATACGGAGCAGATCCCGAAGGACGACTGGCAGCCTGAGGCAGACGATGCCAATCTATGAGTACCTCTGCCCGGACTGCGGCCACCGCTTCGAGTCCTTCTACATCTCGCAGCCAGTGAATCCAGGGGGATCGGTTCCCTGCCTGCTCTGCGCAGCTCCGGCTGGCCGCATCATGTCCCCGGCTGTCGTCAGGTCGGTCGAGCATAAGGGGACTCCCTACCAGCACCTGTACGACGATACCGTCACCGCCCTCGGCATCGAGGACTTCGCTGCCCCGAAGCCGAAGAGCGACGACTCCGACTGGACCCAGAAGTACGATCCTTCGTGGGAGGATGATGAGTAAACGGTTCGACTCAAAAGGAGAGAAGGCATGAGCGAGCACATCAACACGTATTCCGCCTGCGACATCCACAAGAACGGCCACAGCGAGCACTGCATGGGCTGCGAGGTCGATGCGCTACGCAGCCTCCTGCGGGAGGTGGCAAGCTCCGACGCCAGCGCACATGAGGACGACGACGGGTTCTTCACCGTCTGGGTTCCCGAGAAGCTGTGGCGTCAGATCATCCCGCTGCGCACCCCGCCTGTCGTAAAGGTCAACTCCAATGAGTAGCACACTGGTCGGCATCGTCAGCGGTGTCATTGTCGGCGTCATCAGCTTCGCCGCCTACCTCATCGGGTACAAGGAAGGTTTCCATGAGGCGACAAAGGAAGGCATGAAGAAGATCGAGGAACTCGACGAGTTCTTCAAGAAGGAGTTGCGCCGTGGGCAGCATGGATAGCTACAGCCGCTGGCCGATCCCAGGAACCTACTGGGGCGAGTACCCCTACGGTGGCTTCGGCGGGATCTACCCTGGCAACACCCAGCAGCAGCAGTGGATGAACCAGCAAGCTGGTCTCTTTCAGAACCAGGGCTGGTGTTCCGGCCCGTGGCTTGAGGGTATGCGCCAGATCGAGATGTGGAAGTGCGAGCACTGCGGCTCCCGCTTCCAGGAGAAGCCCGAGCGCTGCAAGAACTGCGGCTCGAACGCCATCCTGCGCTTCGATGATCCAGGAGAAGGGGCGAGGCAGAGGCCATGGTCCGATCTTGAGAGACACCTGTTGGAACAGGAGTCAGCATTTCTCGGGCTGTTGGGCGCTCCGCCAGGTCAGCACATCAAGCTGACGCCGGAAGCCGTCGAGATGCTGTACCCGAAGTGCTGGGTTTCGCGCTGCTGGCAGCGCTTCCTCCGCTGGCTGGATCGCTGCGGGTACAGGGGGAGGTGAAGCATGAGTGACCACGTTGGATACTACGAAGGCAAGATCGGGGTTGGCTGCTTGGCTATGCTCGCCCTGTTGTGGTTCGCCTCCATCGTCATCACTGCGGCTGTCTGCTGGATAGTCAAGCCATGAGTGACCTTGTGGAACGGCTGCGGATCATTGCGAGCGGGTTGGTTCACGATGGGGATGATTGGGAGGTTGTTCGAGAAGCCGCTGACGAGATCGAGAAGCTGCGCGAAGTCGTTGCCAGGTACGAAGCGGCGAGATGCATCAGGTGCGGATGCCAATTTGGTGCGTACCACCCGGCTGATGCCCAGAGAATTCTTTATCGGCGAGACAAGATCGACCGGCTCTTCCGCGAGAACGTGCGCCGCCGCGAGGCCATCGAGAAGCACCGCAGGGCGATGGAGGAGGAGCGCATCCAGAGCTACTACTTCGACCGCGAGCTGTGGGCGGTCCTGGGCGACGACATCAACACCATGAACCAGTCCCTCTGGGACACCGCGATCAACAACATGGTCAAGGGATATCTCCCGAGGGCGATCCTCAATCCGAACCCATGCACCTTTGGTGATCTATCAACGGAGAGCGACACGAAAGGAAGCGACCCATGAGTACGACAACATTGCTTGTGATCCTGCTGGTTGTGCTGCTGCTCGGAGGTGGGGGCGGATGGTACTGGAGGAGGAGGGGCGATGAGTGAGAACACCGTGACCGAAGCAGAAGCGAGACGCAAGATGTGGTGTCCGTTGACCATCAGACCAGCTGGACCTTGGCAGACGTGTGTCGCCTCGGACTGCATGGCCTGGAGGTGGACGGGCTTCGAGCGCAAGATCGGTGACGCCGACGTGGGAGAACCGACCGGCTACTGCGGGCTGGCTGGGAAGCCGAACCATGAGTGACACAGAAGGCTACGTCAAGAAGCTCGCTCGCGCCTGGCATCGGCACATCCAGAACATCGCCATCGAAGAAGGGCTCGAAAGGGTGCGCGTGACCTGGGCTGACGATACTGAGGAATGCCGCCACGATCTGATGGAGTGCTTCACGCGGCTCATCAACGACGGCCTGATACCCGCCTCCGAGGACTGGGAGTGGGAGGCGACATTCAAGCGGATGGTGGGAAAACTCTCTGAGATGACGCCGGAGGAACACGAGCGGATGCTCAAGGAGATGGGGATGAAGGAGATCAAGACGGCGTGGGGAACCTTCCGCTACATCCCGCATCCGCTGCTGAAGGAGGAGAAGGATGAGTGAGGCTGTGAGGAGAGTCAAGCTGAAGCCGAGGACGTTCTACGAATCGACCTCGGTCCAGATGGTCGTCTGCTTCGAGGACGCTGAGGACGGCACCTGGGCGCTCCTCCCCTGGGAAGACTACGCGATGATGCAGGAGATCCTGAGCAAGGTGACGGGGGAGATCCTGGCCAAGCGACTGAAGATGCAGCTGCAGGGAGACCTGAAGCTGGTGGAGGAAGGCAATGAGCGGGACGACACGTAGAGGGCTGTTCGGGCTGCTGGCGGCGATCCCCCTCGCCGCGAAGCTGGCGATCACCGAGGAGCTGGCCCCGGAGGTTCCGGCCAAGGGCTACGCCAGGGCTGGGGCCGGGGAGGGCTGGGAGAACACCCGCCTGCGGGTGGCGCTGCTGCGCGAGGACGTGGAGGTGACGGGGCGGGGCTACCGGCGCGTTCTGGCCGAGTCCTGGGGCGGGAAGATCAACCCGCTCGGGACCACCCGGCTGCGGGCCGAGTTCCCCCAGGCCGAGAGCAACTGGGGCAAGGTGAGCAGGTACGAAATCTACGAGGAGGACACCGGCAAGCTGGTGGCGAGCGGGGGGTTCAACAACTGGGGATCGTCCGGTCCCTACATCAACATGAACGACACCGCCACGTTCGACCTGGACATCGACATCATCGGGCAGGAGGCAACATGAGCGACTATCCAATGGGGCTGTACTGGGTGCTGGACGAGAACCACAACGCTGTCCCGACCGACCTCGAAACCTGGGCCAAGATGTGCGGGAACCGGGAGATGAAGATCGTCAAGCAGGAGTACCGCTGGCACTGGTGGTGGGTCTCGACGGTGTTCCTCGGGCTGGATCACAACTGGGACGACGGACCGCCGCACCTGTTCGAGACGATGATCTTCTTCCATGGCGGCAAGCACCACTACGCCGACATCTACCAGGACCGCTACTCGACCTGGGACGAAGCCCTGGCGGGCCACCAGCTGGTCGTCAAGCGCTTCCCCGTCATCCTGGCCAGCCACTACCTGGGCGAGCTGCGCTACGCCCTGCGCCGCTTCTGGCGTAGGATCAGGGGGAAGTGATGTGGAGCAAGATCCAAAGCCTGGAGGAACGGTTCTGGAAGAAGGTCAACGTCCGGGGAGATGATGAATGCTGGATCTGGGTTGGACACAGAGACCAAAAAGGCTACGGACGGATTCGGACAGATCCCCACTCAGTGGGCAGGGGACACATCCACGCACACCGCGCTGCCTGGGAGCTGACAAATGGGCCGATTCCAGATGGGTTCTGCGTCTGCCACCACTGCGACAATCCTCCCTGCGTGAACCCGAAGCATCTATTTCTGGGAACCAAGAAGGACAACACGCAGGACTCAATCGCAAAAGATCGCTTCACAATAGGCGAGAGGAACGGGATGGCAAAGCTAACCCAAAAGCAAGTTGACCAGATCAGGGTGCTGCTTTCCTGCGGCGCGACGCAGCGAGAAGTTGCCAGCTGGTATGGCGTATCCGAGGCGAATATATCACTCATCAAAGTAGGGGCGAGATGGAAGAGGCGTCATCCATGAGGTACTCCAAAACCGGCACCGGAGGAGGAACAATGAAAGAGACAGGCTGGCTGATCCTGGAGCGTCCCACCGTCGCTAGCTCATACTCCTGGCGACCCGTCACGATGAAGGCAGCGAAGAAGGACTCCATCGCCGCCTACGAGCGCACGGTCGGCTCCTACCTCGACCGCACAGGCTCCTTCAAAACCGACCACGCCAACAAGCTCGCCTTCGCTTGCAAGTACACCCTCGAGGTGGAGGAGCCCAAGTCATGAGCAGAAGGCTGACTGACGCCCGCAAGACCACCATCGAACGGGTCAACACCCTGGAAACCAACCTCGCTGGCCTGGTCCGCGAGCTGAATGCCCTCCTGGAGACCAAGTCCAACGAGATCAACACCTTGAATGAGTCCGTGAACGCCCTCAAGTCGGACCTCGTCACCCTCGAAGCCCGCCTCAACCAGGGCATTTACCAAAATAAGTCCTTTCTTTCCAGGCTCTTGGGGAAGTGAGGGCGAAAATTGCGGTCAAAACGGACCCGTTCTCAGCAGAAAATCAAGAAAGCTCAAGAAAAGCTCAACGCAGAGCGTGAGTTTCTCCGTTCCCAACGCTCAACAGCGAGAAACCCACCTGTTCCTCCGAAACCCCCCGATCCTGGAGCTGTTTCTCAACAGGTCGAGAGGAAGAAACACTCCAGGGACTGAACTTAGCAGCCCGGAAACCTGTCTCTTTTGACAGGATCTGAAAAATGTGCTACTAATTGGAGCGTCTGAGTACTTGGGAGGGCCAGATCCCCCGATGTTGGTCGCGCCGTTCCTACCGCCTACGTGCTTTCAGCGCTAGATGGCGACCCCAAAGGAACCCCAGCGTCCCACGTCACCCCCAGCTCTCCTGACCACCTCCCCACTAGCGCCCGAGAGGGCCACGCCGCCCCGACCCGAGTGGCTCAGACCCTACCTCCCCCCCCGTCCTCACGCCCCGCCAGATGCTGCGATGGAAATGGAGTGCGTCAGCACGAGACGGAAATGAGCAGCGAAGGCGCTAGCTTCGGGGGTCTGCCGCGTACCACCTCCGAGGTAGCCTGAGCTGCTCCAGGCAAGCCCAAGCCGGTACGAACCCTCCACGCCGAAGGCGGTGAAGGATCAACCGCGCCCCCAGCGAGGAGGGTCGAGCCCTATCCAGAACTGGATGTTACGAAAAGGTAACGTCTGTCCCAAAATGGGACACCTGGAATTCCTAGTTGAGATCTAGTTGAGATACGTGTCCCAAAATGGGACAGGTGACAAAAGGGAAGTTCTCGAAAATCTGTGTTGCGGGGGAAATTCACCCCGATCAAGGGGGACACAGGCGGACACGAGCGGAAGCGCCTCCCCCCGGCAGCCTTTTTCGACCGCGCCGCCCCCGGCCCGCCGCGCCTCGAGGCCCGCCGTCGCGCCGCCAGCTGGTTGTAGTGGTCAGCCGGCGACTACTATCCTCTTGATTCTGCAGCACTTAGCCCGGCTACTTCCGATAACTCATCTTATGTCAACCTGCCCCTGGCCCCAGCCCGGCCCATGCCCAGCTAGCCCTGACTGTAAACCCTTGATCTGGCTGGGGTTGCGCTCCACCTATGACGACAACGTGCCATATTGGGACACGTTGCTAGCCTCTCTACCTCTCTCGCCAACCCCTTGACCCAGCCCCGCTTACGTCTTCCCCCTTGCACCTGGGTCCAGCCGGACCTATGTTGTCCCCCTGCCGATGCCATGGCGAGTCGAGGGGGAGCGGCTGATCCTATCGATCCCCCTTTGAATCGCTGTAGCGAAAGGGGGGATCGATGGATCAGTACCGCAGGGTCCGCCGGGTTCGGGATCTGACCCATCCGCTGATCAACGCTGCTGCTGAAGCGTTGTTGCTGGCGGCTGGGTTCTTGGACCCCGAGTTCGAGGACGATCCGTTGCCAGGGGAGTCCTGGCTGCGGAGGCTCATGTACGACGGCCCGCCGACCTGGACGTTCGGCGACCGATGGGCCGTGATGATGAGCCCGGAGAACGTCCGACTCCGCAACACGCCGGGGTTCGCTCCGGCGACCGGCTCAGTCCGTAGCATCGGATGGGCCAAGGGGGATCCGATCATGGCGAAGAAGGCAACCAAGTCCACCCCGAACACCAACGTCCAGCCCGCCGCCGCTCCGGCGACCATCGTCGCGCCGAGCGTCGAGGCACTCGCCGCCCAGATGGCGATGATCCAGGCCACCCTCGCCACCTTGGCGCAGGGTCAGACCCACCCCGCCGCTCTGGCGACCGTCGCCGCCGCGACCGCGCCGTCGGCCAAGACCATCAAGCGGGCCGAGGCTGAGGCGGCGCGGGCCGCTCACGCCGCTGTCCTGGCGACCCTGCCCCAGGTCGACCGGACCCAGGCCAAGTCCGGCACCTTCACCGTCACGCTGACCAAGGTGCGCGGCACCCGGAACTCGGTCGTCTACACCGAGACCGTCAACGGCGCGGTCGTCGAGGACTACGCTCAGGGTCACCTCGGCACGGTCCACGTCCGCGCCGAGACCCTCGCCGCCGCTGGCAAGCTCGGCAAGGCCACCGTCCGCTCCGGCAAGCGGGTCAGCGAGGTCGCCGACGGTCCCGAGACCATCACCGTGACCGTCAAGCTCGGCTGAGGGGGTGGACGATGCACGTCGCACTCCGTCGTCAGCATCGCCAGCCGGTCCAGATCCGGCCCGAGGCGGCGCAAGCGTTGCTCGAGGATGAGGGCTGGCCCCTCGACCTCGCCCTCACCGGCACCACGCTCCCGGTCGCCGGAGGTGCCCGCCTGAGCTACCGCCTGCCCCAGCGCATCTGGTTGCTCTGGTACTCGCCGTTCCTGCCCCAGCCGACCACGGCTCTGCGGGTGATCGCTGCCGCCGAGGACCGGCGGTCGTGAGGCGGCGCATGACCGACCTCGCCCACCTCGCCCTCTGGCTCGGCATCCTCGCCGTGCTCGCCACCCTCGCCCTCATCTAGCCCACCTCCCAGCTCGGCCCCCTCGCCCTGAGGGGGCCGAGCCTTGCCTGCCTCCCCCGCCAGAGCTCTCGCCCCTCTCCCGGCCCGCTCCCCTCCCCCTGGCCCGCCCCTTCCCTCGCCTCCCAACCGCAGTCCCAGGCCCGGCCCGCCCCCCTGGCGTCGACCCTGGCGCCGCCCCTTCCCCGCCCCTCTGCCTGCGCCAGCCCCTCCCCCTTCCCGCACCACGGCCCCACCCCTCACTCGCAGTCCTAGGCCCGCCCAGGTGGCGCGGCCTGCCGGTCCGGCCTAGCGCGGTTGCCCCTTGCATCCAGCCAGCTAGCCCGGCCTGCAACCTGGGAGCGCACGGTGTACGTCAACTCGAGCCAAACAGACCTGAGACTGCGGCTCGCCAGCTGGCTGGCGACCGGCTTGCCTATAGGCGCAGAACTGGGGAAAGATTGGAGGTCGATGATGTTTCCCCAATTACCTCCCCCCTCCACTCGAGCCGGGAACGGCGACAACTTTGGGGAACGGGCGGATGACGGGCGGATCCCCTCATTTCCCCTGCCCCCCTTTAACTCCCTTTGGGAAGGGGGGCAGGGGAAATGAAAGGGGGCAAGTCGTGAACGTGATCAAGCGCAGCGTCAAGTTCTTCAGCAACCTGTTCTCGAGCCGGGGCAAGGTCGCCGCCCAGCCGGTCGCCGCCAGCCCCAAGCGCAGCCCGATCCCGCTCGCCGCACGGACCCAGCCCAAGCGGCAGGTCAAGGCCGAGCGGAAGGTGCGCACCAAGACCGGAGCGAGGGAGTCGGCCCGCCGCATCAAGCAGATGGCGAGCGGCATCCTCACCCGCTCCAACATGGGCGTGACCCTCACCAAGGGAGAGAGGGAGGTGATGGCATGAAGCTCTAGACCATGGGCCAAGGTGCCAGATGCCCGGCACCAACGACAGGGAGGGGCGCGACCCCTCCCCTTTCTCATGCCATTGACGGACGATGGCATGGTAAAGGGGGTGACCGATGGTAGTGATCCACTTCTTCGACAGCTACGCAAAGCCAGCCATGACAACGACCGCCGACTCGTTGGAGATGGCTCGCTTCGTGGCAGTCCGAACCATGCGCAAGGCAGAGGATCGGAGGTGGTGGTCGGCTGAGATCAGGGGCATCAACGATGAGCCCATCGAGCAGATCCTGCCCGGACGGGAGGACGGACCCTCGATGATCTACAAGGTCGTGAAGATGGAGGTGAGCAATGGCTGAGCCGCTGACCGATACCCAGGTGACTGCCAAGATCCGTCACTACGAGAACCAGATCCGCAGGAATCTGCTCAACATCGACACTCGCCAGATCGGGTTTGAGATGGGTGAGATCACCGAGGACGAGCTTCTCTTCACCATCGAGGATGCGAAGGCGATCCGGGGCATGGTGACCCTGATGATCTCGTTCCTCGAGCGAGAGCACAACCGACGCTGCAACGACGGCACGTTCTGAGGAGGTGAGCCATGGCTAAGGCGCGTCTGATCACGGCGAAGTTCGACGGTGTGTGCAAGGGATGCAAGGAGTCCTTCGAGGCTGGCGACGAGATCATGTGGGCCAAGGGGCAGGGCGCATGGCACGTTGACTGCTGGGATGCCGATCAGGCTGGCACCTACGTCAGCGACGACGAACCCTACATCTGTGGTGAGTGCGGTCGCGCCTACTACAGGCGGACCTCGAACTCGTGCTGCTCAAGCTGCAACTCGCAGTACGAGCAGGGAAAGGCGGATGCCGAGCGCTACCTCAGCGACAAGAAGATCTACGGCGAAGCGTTGGCCGAGGAGTGGGAGATGGACGCCGAGCTTGCCCGGTATAACCGGGGAGAGGATGGCTACTGATGAGCGCAACCGCACCACTCAAGAGGCATCGCCTGTTCCCCATGGGTCAGGTCGTGATGACCCAGGGCATCAACGAACTGGTCGGCAAGGGGCTGAACATCTTCGTGCTGCTTGCCATGCACAACTGCGGGTACTGGGAGGAGATGGACGAGGAAGATCAGGAGACCAACCGATGGGCCGTCGACCACGGGGCGAGGATCCTCTCGTCCTACGACACCGAGGACTACGGCAAGATCTGGGTCATCACCGAGGCTGATCGATCATCCACCTGTGTGCTGCTGCCGGAGGAGTACTGACCATGAATGCATGGCTGCCGACGAAGAGCAAGGACATGGACTGGATCTACCAAGTCTGCTTCACCAAGCGTTGGGCAGACGCAGAAGGTCCGATCTACCTGCACTCTGTGACCCCAACCAAGAGGGTGAAGGGCAGGACTGTGGCGAAGGGGCGGGAGATCTCGGCTGAGAACCTGATCCCCAAGCACGTCGCCGAGTTCCTGCTCTGCTCCCTGCATGGAGCATGGTCAGTTGTGCCGTCTCCCCAGCTTTCCCACGCCGACTACCTGAAACTGTTGGAGGACAACACTCGCATCACCTGGAAGCACAGGGCCAATGGGCATCTCTACGTGAAAGGCATCGTCTCCGTGCCGACTCATGTTCCTGACATGGGGAGGCGGCGGGCAGAGGTGAAGCGCATCCGCGAGGAAGCGAACAAGAACAGGGAGATCCTGATCGAGAGTCTGCCTGGGTTCCTCGCCAGCCGGGGCGGGTTCGATACCTTCCATGAGTGGGGCCGCGCCCTGTACAAGTCCACCTTCGGGCCATGGGTGTGCGCTCTGCTGCGAGATGGCAACACTCTCTACTACGAGGACGAGGCTGCCAGCAAGAAGGACTGGCACAAGAACTGCGTCGGCATCCGAGTCGGCTCGATCATCGAGGGTGCGGACTACGATGCCCAGCCCTTCGACTTGCTCTTCCCTTTCACCGAGCAGGACTTCGAGCGCAACTTCAAGGAACTGGAGGGGGAGGTCAGCTACGAGTGGGAGAAGAACAACTCCAACTACTACCAGGTGAGGGAGGTTGGCAGCGAGGAGGTGCTGACCCGTGCCATGTGGACCCAGTTCGATGACAAGCCCAAGCTCGCCGAGGAGGAACTCGAGGCGCTTGTCATCGCTGGCGTGGAGGAGTTCAACAAGGACTACCATCCGGTGGACAAGTGGATTCCCTTCGAGTTCGAGGGCAAGCAGTACGAGATCAGCGAATACCAGGAGGATTGGTACTGACCATGAGCCAAGCCAAGCAGAAGATCCGGGCTGAGGTGAGGCGCATCAGCGCTTGCGTCGAGTGCATCGAGGACTGGACGAAGGACTCGTTCCCTGGCCTGACCGAGGATGACTGCCAGGAGATCGTCGCCGAGTGCGATGAGATGATCAAGCTGGCGACCAAGATCACCGGGCTTGCCTATGCCGAGGAGCGCAAGCTCATCGCCGAGCGCAAGGAGAGGCAGGTGCGGTGACAGGACGGGGCGGGCGACCGCCCCTTTCGACTCCCCTCTCTAAAGCTATGCGAGAGGGGAGTTGAAAGGGGAGGGCTGATGCTGAACATGCCCAAGCGAGTCGAGCTGCAGTTGCGCAAGACATTCGACAGTCTGACCAAGAGTCATCCGCAGTACTACCAGCGTGAGTACAGGCTGATGGGTGACGTGCATCGGTGGTTGCTGTACAGGCAGGGCGTTCTGGTCGCCGACGTGAGAGCGAAGTGGACGAAGGGTGGAAGGCTCACGTCGTTCGAGATCATCCCAGGTCCAGGCATGAAAGGAGAGCAGGCATGAGCTTCGATCCGACAGAGCAGGCGCGGCGAGGGATGGTGGATGAGATCAACTTCGCTCCGCTCGACAGGGCTGGACTCGAGTCCGAGTACGGTCAGGTCTGGGACACCAACCAGCTGGGCGAGGACTTCGAGGTGCTGGGTTTCATGGCACCGCTCTGCATCGTGCGGCGCAAGAGCGACGGGCAGAAGGGCAGCCTGATGTTCCAGCATCGCCCGCGTTTCTACTTCAGCTTCGAGGAGTATCGTCCTTGATCGTGTGATTCGTCCTGCCCTCTGCTTTGCGAGCATCTCCCCCTTGTGTGAGTGAGGTGGAGGGCAGGCTGAACCCCATGAAAAGGAGGCGAGCATGGCGACGACGTACTGGGTGAAGACCAAGGACGGATCAGGTCATCGTGCGGACAACCTGAAGGAGGCGTACTTCTACCTGGGCGCGAAGGTCGGAAGATGGGAGGCAACCCACGACCAGAGGCTGGAGATCACCGACTGGCCGGATGAGTTCTTCGAGAACACCTACTGCATCGCATACCCGGAGGGGACTGACCCGATCCTCAACGCCACGTTCTGGATCACGGGGAGGGCATAGCCATGATGGAGCAGACGGTCGAACTCAGCGACGGCAAGATCACCATCGTCCTCGGCATCACGTTCGGAGAACTCACGGTCGAGGACAACGAGGGAACCCGGTTCACCATCGGCATCAACGAGTTGGATCTGGTCGAGCTGGCGAGCGCAATCGACAAGCTGTTGGAGGAGTGACCCGTGTACACCACCATCAACTTCACGTCCAAGAAGGCACTCAAGGAAGCGGTGAAGACTGGGCAGCGAGTCACCACCTTCCAGCCGGGCGGGATCTTCCCTGCCCAGACTGACGGCGAGGCTGTCATCGAGGGGCCGCACTATCCCAAGCCCCATCGCTGGTACGCTCGGGTGCTGCTCGTCGACGGTGTGATCACCAAGGTACTGGACTAGGAGGCATCATGCTGCAGAAGGTGGGCGAGATCGCGAACCAGGTGATGGCAAGGCTGGCGTTCGGCGAGTGCTACTCGACCGAGCCTGACACTCCAACCGTGGCTGCGAAGTGGGGGGCGAGGCTCATCATCGAGGAGACCAAGCTCAAGCAGATGCAGAGGGATCTCCAGAACGGAGGCAAGATCAAGAAGACCACCCATGCTCTGCCGGATCAGAAGCTCGACATAGTCTACGACCGGCAGGACAACAAGGGCGAGGAGGCTGACCGGCTCGCTCTTCACGAGTGGCTGGATGACGTGGGTATGCCCTGGCTCAAGGCGCAGATCCCCTGGCGGCGCGACCGGCAGGACGAGCGCAGGCTGGATACCGGGCGCTTCCACCTCAAGGCGTCGACCAACGCCAGCTTCGGCTACCTCTACGTCTGCGCCTGGATGGAGGATGACCATGCTTGAGCCAGTCGTCCGCATCAGCACCGACGAGGAGGAGCTGGAGCTGCATCCTCCCGGCCATTGGGCAACCTGCCCTCGTTGCCAGGGCTGGGGGACGCACACCAACCCAGCCATCGACGGCAACGGCATCACGGCGAGCGAGATGGCTGAGCTTGGAGATGAGTTCCTCGAGGACTACATGCGAGGCGTGTACAACGTGACCTGCCACGAGTGTAGGGGAGAGCGTCTGGTCTGGGAGATCGACTGGGAGCGCTGGTACGAGACCAACCCTGAACACGCCACCATCTACGAGCGCTACCTGGATGAGATGGCTGAGCTTCGCTCCATCGAGGAAGCGGAGCGGAGGATGGGAGCGTAGCGATGGCTGACTGCGTAGGCTGCGGTTACTGCTGCCTGAAGGCACCGTGCTGCTTTGGGAAAGCGGACGAGTCCGGTCGATGCCTGGCCCTGCATTGGGACGGGCAGCAGTACCGCTGCCTATTGGCGTACATCCCGCTGGTGTACGAGGGCATGGCGATGGGCGAGGGATGCTGCTCATCCCTCAACGACTGGCGACGTGACGTGAAGGAAAGAGGGTGAAGCATGGAGTGCATCAGACTGCAGAGGTTCAACAGCTCGAGCAACCAGGGACGAATCGTCAGCCTGGGTTCCGTGGTGAGGAACATCCAGATCATGGTGACGATGCGTCCCAGGAACTACAACCCACTCACCGGGCCGATGGAGCTGGCGACGGTCGAGGTCGCTGAGTTCGACGGTGAGTACTGGCCTGTCCGACTGACCGGCACGGGCTGGGAGATGACCCTCCCCTATGGCTACGAGATCAAGCGCTGGCCTGCTTGGATGCAGGAAGGAGAAGAGATGAAGGAAGAGAAGCTCGGCGTCGACTGGTCGAAGGTCACCACCATGCAGGAGTTCGAGAAGGTGGACCCGCAGTACCTGGCTCGCTTGATCAAGGACATCCGCAACCTGTCCTCGTCCTATACCGCAATCCACTACGTGCTGTTCGGCACTCCGGGTGGAGACTTCATCAAGAACCTGTTCTCGAACGACCTCGTCCACACGTACTCCCATGCCGATGGCGAGAACCAGCGCAACCTCGACGTGTGGGTGAGCTGGCTCTACAACGTCTGCCCGCAGGATGCATGGGGCAGCAGGGAGAAGTACATGGACTGGATCAAGGGCGGCGGGCTGGTCGGCTGGATGCGCAAGCAGCGGGAGGAGGATCAAGATGAGCGTTCGTAGATCCTACGAGCCGAAGCGTGGGTGCGGATTCCGCAAGACGGGCGGACTCTACCTCGTGAGTGGGGCTGGCATCGTGCCGTGCGGTCGCTTCCCCATCGAGGCGACGACCTGCCCGACCTGCGGCCATGGCATCAAGCCCAGCCGCACCTTCACCTGGGTGGACGGCGATGCCATCAAGAAGATGGCACCCGCCTGCTCCATCGTCCCGCCGGAGCGGGAGTTCCTCATCGGCACGGGCGGATCGTGTCCTGCCTGCCCGATGGATGACGGGTACAAGCTCGGGCGCACCGGGCTGGTCTGGATCGGGGAGAAGTACTACCCAACTCCCGAGTCCTTCATGATCGAGGCTGCGATCATGGGCGTCAGCCGCAGGTTGACTGCCCTGCCCAAGGGGCTGGTCGACAAGGAGACGGGGCAGGTTACCAAGCGCGTCTTCCTGGCCCACCGCAAGGTGATCCCGCAGATCGACGACGAGACCGGCGAGGTAACGTGGTTGCCCGGCATCTTCTCGATCTGGAAGCCGGAGCGAGTGGAGAAGGTGGTGACCCCCGAGGTCACGGAGGAGGAGGAGATCAAGCTGCGCAGGCGGGGCATCGAGCCGGTGATCGTCGAGCCGATGCAGGTTACACTTCCTCTTGGAGAGGAGGTCTGATGGACGAACGCATCGCAGTATTCGGGATGGCACTTGGTGAGTTCATCAGGGAGCGGAAGGAACAGGCTGGCGTGGAAGCAGCCATGATCACGCTGATATCCAGCATCGACGATCCGACCGACTGCTTCATGGCGATCATCGCCGACGTTCCAAGGGGTGAGATGGCTGAGCTGCACCAGCAGTTCTTCTGCACCACGGCGATGACGCTGACCAAGATGATCGGCAAAGCCAACGTCCTCAACCTACTGAGTCAAGCCTTCGCTGCAGAGGGTGACTACGAGGAGGTGAGCGATCCGTTCGAGCAGCTGAACGGGAGGCCTATGTGAACAAGCGACTGGAGGGCTGGTTCCACATGGTGGGCTGGATCGTGTTCCTGCTGCTGTTCGGGTTGTTCACGATGCTATGAGAATCGTGAGGAGGGGATCGCCTGCGAGTCGGACCTACTTCGCCTACGACAACGCGTATCAGGTCGGCGATACCTACATCAAGATCCATGCGAACAAGGACCGCAACCGGCGGATCCTCTCCCTCAAGCACGAGGCTACATGGCGTGATGCCTACCTCATCTGGCATGAGAACAACCTGCTGCTCACCTACTTCAGCAAGAAGCAGAATCCCTGGCGGCAGGAGATGCGGGTGGCTCGGGCTGGGTGGCAGTGGTACTGCGCCATGCTGGACATGGACCCTCGCCGAGACCTGACGGACAGGCTCTCCGTCGCCAACCGAGCCAGGTACATGTACCAGGTGGTCGAGCAGCTGATCATCCAAGAACACTTTGGCACTCCACTCAGGACAGGAGGCATCGCATCACGGGACAACGCCCAGCTCCGAGCCACGATGGCTGCCATGCTCGCCGAGATCGACGACCTCGTCGGCCTGCTCCACATGGACTGGGCTAACCTCGAGCAGTACCCTCCCTCCATCAGGAAGGCGAGGAAGATGCTCGGCCTGCCCTACCGTGGCAGGCCCGAGCCTGGCAGCATCGATCCGCTGGCTGAGATCCGCGAACTCTACCAACCTCGCAAGTAGCCAAGGTGCTAGGCAACCTACTATCAACACACGTACATGGCGCAGGGCGAAAGCTCGCGCCTCCGACGTGGACGGGTACGTTCGACTCAAGGGAGTCCTAGCCTCCCTTTCTTTGGAGTAAGATGGACCCATGATCAAGCAGTGGAACCAGCGCATCAGCGTCGAGGAGTACCGCCAGATAATGGGCCTCATGCCCATGCCCAAGAAAGCCAAGGCAACGGGCGGATCGGGAGCGAGGAAGAGGCTGGCGATCATGGTCTTCCTCAACGCCCTCGAGCGACGGGCCGGGATCTTCTTCGGCGGCACCTGGAAGAAGGGCATGGAAGCTCAACCCAACGTGCTCTACCTTGAGTACCCTGCTATCAAGGGGCGAAGGTTCCGCTTCGATCTCGCCATCCCCAGCCAGAAGCTGCTCATCGACATCCAGGGTGGGGCAGGCGTGATCCGAACTACGAAGGATGGGAAGCTCAGCTACGGCGGGGCGCACCATTCCATCGAGGGTAGACGCAGGGACATCGAGAAGAACAACCTCGCCAGGATCTATGGGTTCGACGTGATTGAGTGTGAGTGGCGGGATGTTGAGTCAGGTCAACTACTTACGTGGGTAGAACAACTTTGTGGTGGCCGTTTGGACCAAGGCTGACAACGGGCATTGCCGATGGGAGGCCACCACTTTCCTGCCTAGTGTGCTAGACTACGGGTATGGACGACTTCATCACCTGCCTCATCGATCATCGGTTGCTCGACAACAGGCGGATCAGGAAGCCACCCTACACAGTGCGAGAACTCGAGAGAGCAGTAGGCATGTCGCACCAGGGGCTGTTGAACATCAGGTCTGGGCTGTCCGAGCCGAAGCTTGGGACGGCGATCAGGATCGCAACTGCGCTGGGCTCGACAGTCGAAGACCTCTGGCCGCTGGAGCAGTTCTGTGACAAGCGCCGAATGGACTGAGCAGTGGCCGAATGCTCCGGGTCTCTACTGGTTCTACGGCTACCCGATCAGCAAGCAGGTCGACACGTTCCCGAGGCTACTGCTCGTGAACATCGAGTACTGCGGTCCCTATGGAGTGCGGGCCAGAACACTGCGCACCACGCTCAAGGCTGAGACTGGATGCGCCGGACACTGGCTTCCGATCAACGTGCCGAAGGTGCCGAAGCTACCGAGGTAGACCGGCGAGGAGAAGAGACGATGAGCAAGCTGACGCCCGAGGAAGCGAAGTCCATGCTTGGTGCGATCAAGGCGAACCTGGATACCGCCAATCTGCTGCTGAGCAGGGCCATCGACAAGCTGCGGTATCTGGAAGCGGCGAAGATCGAGGACGACGAGCACCAACGTGCGGCCATCGTGACCGGCGACATCCCCGTGGTCAAGGGTGCGGACATGGAGGGGTACGGTGGCGAGACTATCGGGAAGCTGGACATCCACGATTCCATCATGAAGGGAGACGATGCATGAGCGAGCTGCATAGCGAAGACTGGCTGGCAAGAAGGCGCAAGGGGATCGGCGGCAGCGACTGGCAGGACGTGCTTGGGCTTGACCCATGGGGCTGCGCAAGGCGGCTCTGGTACGACAAGCGCAGCACTCCCCATGATTTCCCACGTCGCTACACTGGGGCGATGAAGCGAGGCCACAAGCTCGAAGCTCTTGTGGCTGAAGAAGTTAGCGATCACTACCCCATCAAGTTCGCCAAGCCCGGCAAGCTGCGCAAGATCGGCTGGCTGCCACCGTGGTGGATCGGCAACATCGACCGGCGAGTGGTGGCTGGCTGCGTTACCGACAAGGACGGGCCGGGCGTGGCTGAGTTCAAGACCAAGGGTCCGTTCCCATTCCTCAACGTCAAGCGCAATGGTGTGCCTGACGTGGAGAAGCTGCAGATCCAGCACTACCTGGCGCTGACCGGCTACAGCTGGGGGCTCTATGCCTGCCTCGAGCCGGTGAGCTGGCAGCTGATCGTCAAGTTCGTGGACCGTGACGAGGGAGCGCTCAAGCTGATGCTCGACGTGGGCGAGCGCTTCATGCGTGAGGTCAGCGAGGGGCCAGCCCCATTCCAGCTGATGCCAACCGACAAGCGCTGCCAGACCTGCGAGTTTCGCTGGACCTGCCAGGGTGATGCGCTCATCACCGCTGCCGGTGCAGAGAACAGCGAGGCTGAGGAGATCCAGGACGACGTGCTGAGCAGGCTGATCGCTGAGCGTGACACGATCCAGCAGATCGCCAAGGAGAACGAGGAGATCCTCGATGCGAACACTCGCCAGATCCAGGAGAGGCTGGGCGGTTACCGCAAGGTGAAGGTCGACAACCGCCCGATCATCTGGAAGGTGGCGAACCGCAAGTCCTTTGACTCCAAGAAGTTGGAGGCAGAGGAGCCGACTGTGTACGAGAAGTACGTGAAGCAAACCCAGTACGAATACTTCAGAGTCCTCTAGGAAAGGAGGCAGACAATGGCAAGACAGAAGAAGGTGACCGTAGGCAAGGAGAAGTGGCTCGAGAAGCACAAGGTGGCGACGATCTACCTGAGTCAGGTGGAGCAGGCCCACGTCGCTGAGCTGCAGTCCCACTTCCAGAGCAAGCTGGAAGACAGCGGCTTTCTTGGTGCGAAAGTCCCCCAGTCGGCAGTGCTGAAGGCTGGGCTCAAGGTGCTGTGGGAGAAGGAGATCGGTTCATGAGCAACGACATCCAGACCGCTGGACCCATCACCATCTTCGACGATGGCGAGGGGCAGGCCGACAGTCAGGCGACTGCCATCACCAGGATCGAGGAGAGCCGGGCAGTGCAGGAAGCGCAGGCCCAGTTCATCGTAGCCAAGCGCTTCCCACGCAACGAGTTAGATGCAGAGCGCAGGATCGTCGAAGCCTGCAAGCGCCCGTCCCTGGCCCAGGTTGCCGAGTACAGCTACAGCCGTGGCGGGGCGGCGGTGCGTGGCTCATCCATCAGGCTGGCCGAGACCATGGCCAGGCACTGGGGCAACATCCGCTTTGGATTCAGGGAGTTATCGCAAGGTGCCGGGGTCTCCGAGGTGCAGGCATACGCCATCGACATGGAGACCAACACCCTGCAAGAGCGGGTCTTCCACGTCAAGCATGTGCGCTTCAGCAAGGCTGGGATGCAGCGGCTGACCGATCCCCGTGACATCTACGAGATGATCGCCAACCTCGCCGCCCGGCGCATCCGGGCCTGCATCCTGTCCCTGATCCCCGGCGACGTGCAGGAAGCAGCCCTCGCACAGTGCGAGGAGACGCTCAAGGGCGGCGGCGGCAAGCCCCTGAAGGATCGCATCAAGGCCATGCTCGCCAAGTTCAAGGAGCTGTCCGTCAGCCAGGAGATGATCGAGGCCCGCTACCGCAAGAAGGCGGAGGCCATAGATGAGATCCAGTTGCTGGATCTGATCCGCATCCACAACTCACTGCGAGACGGGATGTCCAACCTCGAGGACTGGTTCTCCGACGAGAACCAGAGCGTCAAGGATACCCTCAGTAAGTCGAGGCTCAAGCGAGAAGCCGTCCAGAAGGGCGCAGGATCGCGCAAGGCAGCAGAGGGTCCGCCAGCTGGCACCGAACCCGAGCCCTCAACAGAGGCTGCGCCAGCCGTGGAGAACGGCCAGTCTGAGCGCAGGGGCAGGATCAGCGCCGAGGAGGACAAGGAGTTCTCCGATGCCGTCGACCGGCTGGTCTCCCGAGCCTGGAACACGGGCCGGGACACTGCCTTCGTGAAGCGGGTCTACGAGCGGATCGCCGCTGGCTACGGCGGGATGCAAGGGCCGGAGCAGATCCGCAGCCGTGAGATGAGGGACAAGTTCCTCAAGGACTTCGGCGACATGGTGGAGCAGTGGGAGAAGAACCCAACCACCAACGACTTAGGCGGGGTGTGATAAGGTAGTCCCGCCTTCTTTCCACTGGTTTTCGCTGTGCAGCCAGCGAAACCAAGCCCCCGGAGGGTCAACTTCCGGGGGCTTTTTTTGTGCCTAGTTGTCGGTGCTCTGGTTCAGCTGCGAGAGCATCGCCTCGCTCTTGGCCTGGCTCCCACGGCTCGACCCGAGCCAGAAGTTGAACGACTGGTTGACCCAGCCAAGCGCTCCGCCGATCACCATGAAGCACAGGTTCTGGGCGAACTCGTTGTCACCGAACCAGTCGTGCTGCCAGAGGATCAGCGCCATCATCCCGAAGAACACGACGAGGCTCAGGTAGGTCAGCACCGAGGGGGTCGCCTCCCTCTGTGCGATGTGCATCCCTCGGGCGCTCTGCGTGTCCACCAAGTACAGATCCTGCTCCTGGATGTCGAGCTTCTCCATCTCCAGCAGGAACTGCTGCTCGGCCTGCTTCAGCTTGAGCAGCACCTCAGGGTTCTGACCTCCGATCTGGGCGGCGATCTGATCGACAGTACCCGGATCGGAAGGGTCGCCAGTGACGCCTAATACGGATTGCAGGACGCTCACTGCCACTCCCGCAAAAGGGCCACCGACCAGCCCTCCCGCCACAGTGGGGGCTACCCGCTTCAGCGTCTCGAACCATGGCTGCTTGGCGATCTTCTTGATCGCCTCAGAGAACTTGGACATGGGTCACTTCCTCTTCTTCTTCTTCTTCTTCCCGCAAGGCATGGCTCACCTCTTCTTCTTGCCCTTGTGAGCACCCTTGATCTTTCCCTTGTTGATGGAGGCGAAGAAGACGCGCTCGCCCTTCTCCTTCCCGTACTCGTCCTCCATGTTCCTCTTGATCTTCGATCCCTTCTTGGTCAGTGGCATGGTGGTCTCCTACTTGGGCCAGCTGATGGGCGGGATGGGGCCACCGGGAGTGCCGCTGCTGCCAGCCCTGTCAGGCTCACCCATCTTGCGGTACATCTGCTGCAGCTCGTCGGTCACTGCCTTGAGCCACGGCCACGGCACCTTGTAGCCACGCACATCCTCGCTGCAGAACTGCCACAGCCAGTAGCGGCAGAAGCGGTGCGTCAACTTCACGCACTCAGCCGGGGTGATGGTGCCGAGCCCACCGACATCGTTGTCGTCTTCCTCCTGCTCGTAGACCCCGGTCATCAGGGAGATCATCTTGTCGGTGCGGTTGGTCAGGGTCGGGTAGTCGTACCACTCACCCATGAACGGGCCGGGCAGCACCATGGCGTAGAGGGCGTCGTCGCCCAGCTCCTCGCCATGCTTCTTCATCTCTCCGGCCCACCACTGCCAGTTGTAGCTGCACTCCATCAGCGGCTGGAACTCCAGCGAGAGCAGCGTGTCGACGGCCAGGGCAGCGTCGATGTAGAACGCGCCCCGGTGGTAGACGTACTTGCGCTCTGCAATCTGCAGCCCCACCTTGCGGTAAGTCTCGCTGAGCTTGTAGAGCAGATCGTTGTACGCGTAGAAGTAGGGCAGATACTCGGGCGGATCAGTTGCCATGGTGCCTCCTCCTATGGGGCAGTCGAAGACCATTGCGAAGTGTCGCCGCTTTCGAGACCATCTCGAAAGACGAAGTAGAATCTCCAGACGCACTCATCTGGATGACCCTCGGCGCGGATCACTGCGTTGCCATCTTGCTCGAAGTGCAGCGGCCCAAGCTTCACAGCGTAGGGGATCCCCGGTGTCGCCTGGTGCTTGTACTGCACCGTCACCTGGATCAGGTCGTTGCCCTTGAAGACCGGCGTCTCGCACGCCACCGGCCAGGTCGGAGTCGGTGTCGGCGTAGGTGTCACCGTGGGAGTCTGCGTTCGAGTCGGAGTCCTGGTCCTGGTCGGCGTCCTCGTGCGAGTCGGTGTTCTCGTAGGGGTAGGAGTGGCAGCTTCCGCCGTCCATGCCAGGAAGAACGCCAGCAATGCGAACGCCAGCTTGAATCGCATCTTCAGCCATAGCCTATCACTGCTTCCTGAATTTCTTGTGGAGTTCCTTCCACTGCTCGTACTTCTCCATCGCGAACTTGTGAAACTTCGCGGGGTCTTCAGGAACCTGCAGCCCCTTCTCCAAAGCTTGCTGGTGGAGTTCCTTCCACTTGCCCTTCATGTTGCCGTAGTTCTGGTCGATGAACTCGTAGATGAAGTCCTCGCCCTTGGCCATGGCGGTCGGCGAGATCTCCGGCACATAAGGCGTCAACGCCTCGAAGTTGCCGGTGACGATGGCCATCGCCTGCTCCTTGCTGATGTCGCCCCAGCCTGCCGCTTTGCCAGCGTCGTAGGTGATGACTGCCAGCTCCTGGTCGCTGAACGTCTTGCCGATGGGGATCGTCTGGAACTCCTTGATCAGCCGGTGCGCTTCCTGCATGTTGATCCCCATCCGAGCCCGCCCGCGTATCGACCGCTCGATGTCCTCCGGCAGGGGCGCTGCCCTCTTGCTGGCTTCACGAAGCTCGGTGCCGATCATCGCCTTGTTCTCTGCGATGGCACCAACCACTGGGCGGAGGGTGTAGTTCAGACGGTTGGTCGCCTCCTCCTTGTCCACGCCGTAGACACGGATCATCCTGATGACCTTGCTGACCACGTCGTGTGCGTTCTCAGCCTTGAGATAGGAGCCGGGCGTCGGATGCCGACCGAGTTCCTTGTTCTTCTTGTAGTCGAGGAAGTAGTCAACGGTCTTGCCGCCCTGCCCGGTGTAGGAATCGACGAGGAAGGTGGCGAGGCGCTCCTTCAGCAGCTCAGCCTCCTCCTCCATCGGATGGCCGCTGAAGTGGGCGGTTGCGATATCGACGAAGCCCGGACGCTTGATGTTGAGGGCGAGGTTCTGCCCAGTGAGGAACTCCCAGGTCGACTCAATCGCCATGCCTGGTCCGAACTGACGGGCAACGCTGACACCGAGCGACTTCCAGAAGCTGTCGCCCTCCATCTTGCGCTGCAGCGCCCCGACCAGCAGCTCCTCAACAGCCCATGCCGTGTTGCCTGAGATGACTGCGTACCTGTCCCTGGTCGTCCCGTCATCGTAGTAAACAGTCCAGCCGATGAGCGCGGAGTCGCGGTCGTACCTGGGCAAGAAGTTGCGGATGGATCGATACTCAGGAAGCTCATAGAGCTTGATGCCGACCTTCTTCTTTTCCCTTTCATCGTCATCATCGCCCTCGGGCAGCAGATACTCGAGCATCGCTGCCGCCCCCTTGCCGATGAACTCCGATCCCTCGAGGATGCCAGCCCAGGCCAGCGAGGTAGGGGTGCGCCCGAATGCCATGCCGAGCAGCCAGTTGCCGCCGCCGAGAGGGCCGAGCATCAGGATCTTGGAGGCGAACCAGCCCAGCAACGGGCGGATGTCCTTGCCATCTGGCGGCATGTAGGGGTCGCCCTCGAACGCCAGCTTGAGCGCCCACTTCAGGGCGTTGCCGGTGGTGCGCACACTGTCCCATGGGTAGGCGGCGTAGTCAGCGAAGCCGGTGGCGGTCACGCTGTCGATGATCTTCGGGATGCGGTAGCGGTTTTGGAAGTTGTTCTGAACATGCTCCGCAGCAGCCCTCTCAAGTGCGCCGCTGGCGAGATACTCCTTCGCCCGCTGCGCCTCTGCCTTCTTCCCCTCCGAGAGCATCTTGTTGTAGTACTTCTCCCACGCTTCCTGGTGACGCTCGAGGAATGACCAGTAGGCAGCATGCTTGGATGGGAAGTCGATCAGCGAGTAGTGCTCCATGCCTGTCGTGAGACCTTGCCTTGCCCTCTTGCTGACTCCGGCTGGCGTGAACCACGGGCGCTTGAGCACAGTCTGCAGCATGTGCGTCATCGTGTTCATGCTGTGCGTGTAGTACCCACGCTCCGCCGCATCGGCTACGGTCTTGATGGCTGCCGGGTTCTTCTTGCCGCGCCGCAGCCCACCGTGAATCGTCAGCTCCGGGCCGACATTCATCAGCGGCCCGGCCTTCCACGCAATCTTCACGCCCTTGGTGAGGTGCTTCCAGAATCCAGGGTAAAGGGCATCGCCGTCCTGGAGAGCGAACCCGGTGAGCCCAGTCACGAAGTTGCGGTCGACAGTCTTGAACCACCACAGCTGGAGGGCTCGCATCGTGGCGAGGTAAGTCCACCAGGCTCTGACCGCCCAGCCGACCGGCGATGATGCCCACTCCAGGTTGAAGGCTTCGGGATGAAGCGCATCCCACAGCCCCTTCGGAACGAACTTCCCAGTCATCGCCCCGTAGCGCAGCTTGTCCTGAGGGTTGTTCGGATCGCCGAGGCGATAGCGGTAGACCTCAGTCTCATCCTCGGACCACCACCCGGCATCCTTGCCCTCCTCGAAGAGCGCATCCATCGCCATGTAGTCAGCGAGGAGGTTGGTCTGCACTCCGACCGTGATGGCCTCTCTGACCACCGGGTCTTTGATCTCACCGTAGAGCTGGCGGAAGACCTCGGTGAGCCTGCGCTGCAGGAAGTTCGAGATCTGCATGCCCGCCGCCTTTGCTGGCGGGCTGGCCTGTTGATGCAGGTAGAAGTTGATCTGCCCCAGCGCTATCTCTTGCAGCTTCGCCATGTTCTTGATGGCGTTGTAGCTGCCGTCCGGCTGCTCCTCGATGTCGTCGATCATCCTGGCCAGCTGGAGGTAGTGGTTGCGCAAGCTGACGAGATCGTCCTGCCTCGATTGCGATGCGCCAGAGATCAGGCCCATGTCCCCGGTCTGAAGGAACCCGGCGACATCGATGGGCTGCTTCTTTCCGCGCAGCTCACCAGCCCTCTTCATCACCGCCTCGATCTCCTTGGCCAACTCATCCCTCAGGAAGGTCACGGCAGTGTCGAACTCCGCCCTCTGTGGAACGAAGAAATCCCCGAGCAGCCAGAACTGGTACATCCTGGTCTGGTAGTACTCGCTCTCCAGGATCACATCCCGCAACTCCTGGCTCATGCCAGGATGCTGGGCGAGCAGTTCCTGCCAGGCGAGATGCGTCTCGTGGAGGTCGGCCAGGAACTTGACGAGCTGGTGGTCCATCGGCAGATCCAGCCGCTGGGCGAACTCATCGAGCGGCATCGCCCCTTCGGTGACCAGCTTGATCGCTGCCCTGACGTTGGGCTCTGGGAATCCCTTGCGTTCGAGGTCGACGATCATGTTGTGCATCTCGGCCTCAACCCAGCGGGTGAGCAGCTTCGACCTGTCCTGCATCATCATGCGCCGCTCGAGGATTCGCGAGATGCGCTTCGGCACGTCCTGTCCGTAGAGATTGAAGTAGTGCCGGACGGTCTCACCGAACCTTGTCCTGGCCGGGTTCACCCAGCCGGGAGGCCCGGTATGCGCCCAGTCTGGGAGCACCCGGTTCAACACCGTGCGGTCAGCACCGAGCTTCTTCAGCGGCGGGAGATCCGCCACCCCACGCCTGGGCGGAGTAGCAGGTGGAGCGGGGGCTGCGGTTGCAGGAGCGGTCGGCAGCGGCCCAGTCCTCGGAACGATGGGCGAGGTGCCAGGGTAGACCTTCTTGGGTGGACGGCGACCGAACCCTTCCTCGTCCTCTCGCACTGCCATTGGCCCGGCGGCGGTCTTCGCTCTGAGATCTTTGTGCCTAACGATGATCTCTTCCTCTGCGAACGTCCCAGGGAATGCCCCGGAGTACCCAAGAACATCGTCCACGTTGACCGTGAACTCCTCGATTGGAGCCACCTCTGCCCCGGAGGCTTTCGCTTTGTACCCGGCATGGTGTCGTGCGGTCGATGGCCGTAGAGTGACGCTTACTGTGGTATCTCCGCTTGCGTCTCTTCCGGTGAGCGCGGCAAACTTGCCGCCCCTATAGACCGTGATCTGCCCAGTATGGCCATCCCTTCGTAGACGTTCTTGTGAGTGTTCCTTGACAAGCTGACGTGCGCCTTCGATGTCCTCATTCTTGACGGTATCCAGGTTGAACTCCCCGGCAATCGCATCCAGAGGATCAGGCCAGTAGAGATTGTGGATGGCATCAACAGTGCCGGAGTTGTAGATCAAGTCGAAGATCTCTTCGGCTCGAGGAGTGGGCTTGCCAACAACAGGTTCCGGTCGTCGCTCGACGTAGCGGTCACCGACCTCATCCGCCACCCAAGGCCCGCTGTTGCCGGAGCGGATGGCGTTGATCATCGCCTGCTCAGGCGTGTACTTCGCCTGGACTGAGACCTCCATGGCCTGGTAGTACTGGTCCTTGGGCATCGTCACGTTGGCAGTGGGATCGGTGACGTTGTCGCCCTGCTCCACCCAGGCGTGACCGAAGCGCCTGCCTTCTCCGTTCGTCACCATGCCGTGGACGACAAGAGTGTCGCCCGTTACTTCATTCTCAGCAGCATACTTCCAGGCATTGCGATAGCAGTGCGCACGTGGGTATCTGTCGATGGCCTCGAGCCGCTCCTCGCCCCCGCCGAATCTCTCCCCCTCCTCCCTCACAACCAGCGGAGCGGTCCTGGTCTGGCGGGCCTTCGGCTCGCTCGCCACCCACCCGCTCTTGGTCATGCGGATGGTCTTGAAGTTGGCCTTGATCATGCCGGTCAGGTCGATGCCGGGGTCAGCCTTGAAGACGACGCTGCCATCAGGCCCGGTGATCCTCGCTGCCTTGCGCACCGTCGCCTCGGCCAGTCCCTGGTGGACGATCATCGGCGCAGTCCAGCGGTCATTGCGCTGCTCACCTGGCGGGGTCTCGACGAAGGTCTTCTGCGCCAGGGACTGCCTGCGATAACGGGCGGACTTACGGCCCTGCTGTACCGCCTGCGCCTCGCCCTTTGCCATCAGCTCCTGCAGCCTCGGCAGCTGCTCGTTGATGAACCTGTCGATGAGCTTCTGGTCAAGCGGTGGGACCGGCTCCTCCTGCCAGCGCCTGGCCGCTTCTTCCATGGCGTCGAAGTCGAAGTCCGGCGTCACTGCCCGCTGCGGCGTGTCCCACCTGGCGATGTCGGTCACCAGCTTGAAGTAGCCGGGGTGCTCGGTCGCCCGCTGGCCGTTCGGCAGGATGACGTTGTGGAAGCGGAGGATCGCACCGTCCCGCTTGGCAGCTCTCTTCAAGCGGTCCAGGTCATTTCGGTGCTCGGAGTACTGGTAGTTCCTGCCCAGCCCGTTGCCCTTGTCGTGCTGATCCATGGTGAAGTCGCGCCAGCCCTTGGGCGTCACCCACTTCGGCTGATGCGAGCGGTGCCATGGGATGATCATGTCGACCCACGGCTGATCAAGCGCCCACTGCAGCTCAGCCTCGTTGTGGATCACCATGATGGTGCCGACATCCGGGTAGCGTTCGCGAAGTACCTTGGCTTCCTCCCAAGGCAGCCCGCCTACCGAGTCCTCCACCATCTCCCCGTCGACCGTCTTGACTGACAGGCTCATGTTGATCTTGATGCCAGTGCCGCCGAAGATCTTCGGGAACTCCAGCACCTTCGTGAAGGCATGGGCCATCAGCTTCCTGATGGCTGCATCCGTGATCCCCTCCATGAGGTCGATGACGTGGTCCATCTTGAAGTCGGTGGAGGAGAACATCCGCAGCCCAGCCCGAGCGTTGAGCTTGTCGACTGTGTCCTGCGGCATCCTCAGCAGCTGGCCGGTGTAGCGGAAGTACGCCTGGCGCGGCTTCGGCTTGCCCGCACCCTGAGCGCTGCGCTCCGTCTCGTTGAGGAATTCATCGAGACGCGGGTCCGCCTTGCGCTGCTCATCAGCGAACTCCTCATCGACGAGCAGCCTCGGGTCAGCGTTGATCTTCGCCTTGCCAGCCCTGACATCCTTCACCCACTGGATGGCCAGCCGCTTCTGCAGATTCGACATCGCCGGACCCCAGACCTTGCGGGCGATGACAGCCGGTGCCGCCTGTGTGCTCTCGGCGAATGTCTGGATGTCATCGAGAGCCCTGAGGTAGCGCACCCGCTGCTGCTGCGCAGCTGCCCTGGCCTGGTGGACATAGCAGTACCCGCATGGAGCCTTCAGTCCGTTCTCCTCCATGAACTGGACGAGGAGCTGGACCTCGTCTCCGCTCAGAGCCTGCCCCCGCTGCTCGCCGACTGCCTGCACGTAGCGGTCGAACTGCATGTTCTTCGGGCAGTTGGTATCGAGATCGAAGCTGAAGTTGTACTCCTCGTTGGCCCGGATCGGGCCGAGGTCTTTGCCGCCGACAGCAGTCGGGTCGTGGATCGGCAGGAGCTGCGGCTTGATGAGCATGATGTTCGCAGCGAAGCGCAGGTTGGAGACGCTCTCGTCGATCTCCTCCTGCGAGAACCCATGCTCGGCACCAGCCTCCCGGTAGTCCTGCTCCCAGGCGTCGATGATGTCGAGAGACAGGCGCGGTCCGAAGCTGCCAGCTTCGCTCGTCACGTAGGTGTCCTCCTTCGGGATGCCAAAGCGCTCGGTCTCTTCTACGCCCGGCTCTGTGACCTGCCGTGCCGTGGCTCCAACCAGAGATTCCATGGAGACTGTCCCATGGAACATCTTGATCGGGTCCATGTCGCCTTCGAGGAAGTAGAAGTCAGTGACGATGCCCAGCCGAAGCAGCTCATGCAGAGCCCCTTCGGTAGCCATGTTGGCGGCGAGATCGCCTGGCGTCGAGTACTTGCCGCCGATCAGGATCGCCCCCCTTGCTCCCATCCCACGCTTCTGGCCGATGATCCTATCCGCTAGCTGGTGCCACCTTGGGTTGCCGCTGCTATCCACGTCGGCGCTGACCTCGCTCCGTGGAACCGGCACAGCATGCAGCGTCTGCCAACCGAGGTTGCCGTCAGGCTGCCGACCGACTGTGGCGTAGACGACCCAGTAGGTCTGGTCATCCATCGAGACCTGCTGTAGATCGGAGATGACCTCCGCGATCTGCTGAGCGCGGAGATCCCTATCCTCCTGGGTGGAGAGAGCAGGAGCGCCGGAGTACTCAATCGCTGGCTTGACCGTCTTGCCCTCGAGCGCCAGCCCGTACTTCGGGAACTCTCTGGCCCTCGGCTCCACTCTCTGGGTCCGCGACCTGATGTCGTACAGCCTGGCTCTCATCCGCAGTCGACGCCACTGGTCTTCGGTGATGTCGCGCTTCTTGAAGCCCTGCGGAAGCCCGACCTCCCTCCAGAGATCAGCCGGTATCCACTGCCCGATCCGATCATCGATGACGAGAGCGCCCTTCAGCAGGTCGCCGTAGTGCTGCTGGTGCGCCATGATCGTCGAGGAGATGTCGTCCTTGGAGAAGAGATTTTGACCACCCACGACCTCGCTGGTCGGGTGGTTGTGCAACATGTAGATGCCGGTTGCCCCGATCCTCTTCGCCTTGCGCTTCACCTCTGAGGCGTACTTGTACTCAGCCTTAGTCTGGGCTGCCTCTTCACTGAGCCCGGTGCTTTTCACGATCCTGTCTAGCTTCTGCCCATGAATCCATGGGAAGACTGGAGCCGACCCAACTAGACGGAAGCTCAGAGCCTCGGTGTCGAGAATCCTCCCAGCGTCGTCGACATAGACGAGCCGGAAGACTTCCCATCGGTAGTCACGCAGCACCTGGGCGATCTCAGCGAGCTGCAGGTAGCGCTCGGTCGGATCAGCTGGAAGAACTTTCCCGATCAGACTCGCCCCTCCATCTTCGACCACGGCATCGGAGATGAGGTGGCCAGCCTTCGCCCGCTCGGCCTTGAGTTCCCTGTACCTGGCCCACAGCTGGGAGGTCATGTCATCGAAGGCGGCACGGGCGGCAGCTTCCTGCTCCGGGGTGAGGAGACCAGACTCAAGCTGCGCCGCCAGTTGCGCTTTGATCTCCTCCATCATCACGTCGAGCTGCTTGTTCAGCTCAGCGACACGGGTCTTGAGGAATTCCTCAGACGGCGGGACGGTGCCAGGGATCGCATCCGGCTTGGTCTTGTGCTTCCAGGGTACGTGCTCACGGATGAAGTCCATGAACTCCGTGAAGTACGGGGTCTCCTTCACGACCTTGCCGTACTTCGCTTCGTACTTCAGCCGGTTCGACACGTTGCGATAGGTCTGCTCGACAACGGCTTCCCGGTTCCCAAGTTTTACCTGTGAGAGGTAGACGGAGTAGATGCCGGTCGCCTCGTCCTCGGTCCTGGCAGCCTCGAGCCTCTCGACTGTGCGGCGGGCAGCCTTCCCCTTGGGCGGCTCGACAGGGCCAGCCACAGGGGCGGCTGGGGCGGCAGGCGCAGAAGGTGGGGGAGGGGCGGGGGTAGTGACGCCAGCCGCCGCAGCCTTGGCCCTTCTTGACATGAGAAGGTCCATGGTCTTCTGGCGCTTGTCCTGGGCTGCTGTCAGAAAGCGGCTGTAGGCTTCCTTCTGAGACTGTGTTGCAGCAGCTGAGTACCTTGTCTTGAAGCGTTGGTAGTACGCAGTGTCCGCATCGAGGCGAGCATCCTCTCGAAGGGCCGCGATCTCCCTATCAATGGCGACGACCTCGGCGTTGGTCGTTGGCCTCCGCTCCCCTGTGCGAGTCGCCTCGTAGTCAGCCTTCAGCTTCGCGACCGCAGCCCGCTTCTGCTCGAGCGCATCCTCGATCTCTGCCGGAAGATCCTGGTTGGCCCAGGCTGCGTTCACCTCATCCTCGAGATCAGGGAAGGTCTGCCAGTGCGCCTTGCGAATCCTGCCGAGCCAGTCGTTGATCTTCGCCTGCTCGTCGGGGACGGTGGGAGTCACCGGCTCTGGAGTGGTGGGCTCCGGGGTGACGGGCTCCGGGGTTACAGGTGCCGGGGTGACTGGTTTTGGCTTCCTGACCCGTGGTTTCTTGGGAGTGGTAGGAGGTGGAGTGACCCCCTCTGCGGCTTGAGTACCTTGCTCAGGTTGGACCACCTCTCCGACCGCCGCCGCCGCTTCCTCGGGAGCTTCCTCCACCTCCGCCACTGTCTCTTCTTCTGGTTCCTCCATGGCCTGACGCTGCAGTTCGAGAATCCTCTCGTCGAACAGGTTCAGGATGTCCTGCTGGTAACGGCCCTGCGCTCCCCGCTTCGGAGCCGCCATGTACTCACGGCGCAGACTCCGAGCCTCCGGCACAGTCTTCGCCTCCTGGGCGAGGGTGCGCCACTCGGAGTTCTTCAGCTTCCTCGGGTTCGTGGTGATGCGCAGGGTCTCGACTGCCAGCTCGTGCGCCTGGGCCACGATGTCGTTGATGCTCTGGTCGCTGAATGACCCTGCGACATCGGGGTTATCCGCCATCTGCGCGGCAGCGTTGGCGCTCAGATCCCACCCGGCTGCCCGGTAGACATGGGATGCCCAGCGCAGCGCACCCTGCGCGATGGTGTTCAGCGTCGACTGGAGATGCGGAGTCATGTCCGGGGTGATCCGGTCCATGATCCTGGCGTGCGCATCCTCGATGAGCTGCAGCCGCTCCTGAGCGGCCAGCTCCTGGTCGCTCGGTTGCAGCCCTTCGATCAGGTCGTACTCCTGTAGGTCGTCGATCTGACGCTGAAGGTCTGCGTTGCGCTTGGAGCCTGGCTGCGTGCGCCCGATCTGATCGATCAGCCTGTCCAGCTCGTCCTGATTTGACCGCACTCGGTTGGTGCGCTCCGTGTTCAGGGCGACGTAGTCGGCGAGAGCCTGGGCGTACCGATCCTGCAGGATCTGCAGATCCGAGATCCCAACTTGCAGCGTGGTATCGCTGCCGAGCTTGGAGAGAATCTCGTCTGCTACCTGGCTGGCCTCAGGTCGTCTTGTATCGCCGACGACAGTGACTCTCGGGAAGGCTCGAGTCGCCTGGTAGTCCTCGATGATCTGCTGCGCCGCAGCTCCACGCCTCGCAGCCGCCATCCGCTCTTGAGCTGCGAGGACTGCGCGGCGATCTTCCAGGTCAACGCCAGGTCGAACGATCTCTGGAGCTGGCGGGGGAGCAGCTCTGTACGGGCGACCAGTCGCATCGAGGACACGGGACGGAGGAGGATTGGCCTCGACCTCGGCGATAGCTTGAGCGCGGGCCAGCCTAGCGATGTTGTCCTTGACATCCTGGGTGAGCCGTTCTCTCCCGTACCGCTCGACGAACCCAGCCCTCTTCTCGCGCATGATCTCGCGAGTCCTCCGATGCACGACCTCTTGCGCATCGGGGTTGAGTGCCTTCATCCGCTGGCGGAGCCGAGCCACGGTGTCCTGGTCTTGCCGAGCCTCGAAGGCAGCAAGCCGCTCCTGGGTCTGCCTGGCTGCCTCGGCCCGCTGCATCTCTTCCTGGGTCTGCCGGAGGAGAGCCTCCCCGGTCCCTTCTGGAGGGATGGTGCCAAGGATCTGGGGCGCGGTCAGAGGCTGCTCGCCGCCGATCCGCATCTCGGGACCGCCGCCCTCCGGCTCGATGATCATCTGGCCCCTGACGGTGGGGGCTGCCTGCCGGGTTGGAGCCCCACGCACCATCATCGGCGGACCTGCTCCCTGTGCCATCTGCATCGCGGCAGCCTGCTCAGCGACACCTGGAGCCCACCATGCGGGCTTGAGCATCGTCTTCTCTGGGTGCATCGTCAGGTCGGCTGTCGTGATCCCCTCGGACACGACACCGCCGCCGAAGCCGGAGGCAGCTCCGATCACCGTCGCATCGGCCACCTGCTCCCAGGTGCGGGCGAGAACCTCCATGGCTGTCTGGGGTGTGAGATTCAGGTCGGGGTCTTTCGCCATCTCGACGGCTAGGTTCTCAGTCCAGGTCTGTAGACCTTCTGTGATGCCCTCGGTCACGGTGTTCTTCGTGACCTCGCCGCCGAGCCGAGTCCCAATCCGCTCCCAGGTTGAGGCTGTCTTGGCCAGGGCTCGACCTATCGTCTCGCTCTTGACCCCAGCCTTCATCAGGCTGGTCATCATGGTGCCAGCCCCGATGCCTTCCATCACGCCAGCGACGGTGCCGTATGCAATCGCCTTCTTCGGGTCGAGCTTGCCGGTCTGGGCGTAGATGTCCATGTAGATGGACGGGATCTCGAGCCCCATGCCAGCACCCACAGCTCCTGGGTAGTTGATGAACTTGCTGTTCTGCGCCAGTTTCGTCGTGGCGTTCGTGATCCTGCCGAGCGCGGTCTTGGCCGCAGGTCCGGTCACAAGCTCAGCGCCGCCAATCGCCCCCCTGACTGCTGCGCCTCCCGCATACGCAGTCAGCAGGTTCGGGATGTTACGCACGACGCCCTCGAGGATCGCCGCAGACCACCCGCCCACCTCGCCGGGACCGTACTCGGTCCACGACCTTGGCTTGTAGCCGCCCTCGCCCATGATCCCCTGCAGCTTCAGCGCGAGCTGGACGCTTTCCTCGGCTCCCTTCTCCATCCCACGGGCCTGCTGCGCCAAGCCGTAGAGAGCCACGCCGGATGCCGCAACATCCATCACGCCCTGCGTGAATGCCATGTCGAGACGGTTCGAGAGCGTGAGGGAGTCCTCGTCCCAAGCGTTCGGGTTGACGTTCCTGAGGAGGTCGTACTGAGGCAGGACGAACTTGTTGTACCAGCGGCTCACATCTGGATCGTTGATTTCCTTGACAGCTGACTTGGCAACCTCGATCTGCGTCTTGACATCAGCGCCAGGGAGAAAGAACAGCACAGCCGGGGCGATCATGTCCTCCTTGCCTGGCCTTGGGATGTGGAGGTTGAACTCCTCGTCGATACTGCGGCCTGCCGCAGCGTAGTACGCCATCTGGTCATAGGGGATGGACGGACCGCGACGTTGCCGAGCCTCCTGCGCCTCCTTCATCGGCTGCATCACCGGAGGCACTTCACCCTGGCTCAGCTCCATCGCCTGAATGAGGGACTCTTCCTGCTCGAGCTGCTTCTTGCCCTGCGCGTAGGCTGGCACCCACATCCGGCGCATCTCGTCTCGCTCTTGCGGGTTCAGCTCCTTCCAGGTTTGCGTGCCGCCGAAGACGCTGTCGAAGGCTTGGTTCTGGTCGGGCTCAGGCAGGCGACCGAAGTCCTTGTTCTGGAAGACCTCGAGCGTGCTGTTGACTCCGAGAGTGCGGTTGCGCAGCTCGTCCTGTTCCTCTCGGGTCATCTCATTGAAAGTCTGGCTGTTCCTGGCGAACTGCTGAAACTGGATGAACTTCTGGGGGAGGGGGAGCTTCTCGAACTCAGGGGTCTGGAGTGCCTGCCATCGAGCGGTGCGGTCCTCCTCACCTGGAATCCCGCCGCCCCACGCTACTTGAGGCGCTGTACTGGCGGGCTGGCCCTGCGGCCCCATGTAGGGGCCAAGCTCCTGGCCTGTCGGGCCGAACGCTTCGGTCTTGAGAGCTTCGACAGCGTTCTCTCCGAACAGCTTATTGAAACCCTTCTTGAGCAGGTTGAGCCCGAAGAAGTCCTCACCCTGGAATGGAGTCGGCTCTTCTGGCCAGCGAGAAGACATGTCACTTCCCCTCACTCGGCGGCGGCAGCTTGAGCTTGCCAGCCGCCACCGCACGGTCAATGTCTACCTGGCTGAGCTGGTTTTCGTTGTACTTCCTGAGGATAACCGTGTCAGGCAGGGACAGCACGTCGACATCGATCAGCGACTTCGCCGGACGTGCCGCTCCAGTCGTGGGATTCTGGGGGCTCGGGTTCGGGTTCGGGTTCGGATTCGGGTTCTCTTCCGCTCCAGGTATGTACTGGGCGACTCCGAATGACCGCGCCATCATGATGGCGCTTTGCCGAGTTGCTGGCCGCTTCATCATCTCAGTGATCATCGGGAGAGCCCTGAACTTGATTGACTCCAAGCTACCTAAATCACCTGTAGAGAGTCCTTCTCCATAAGCGTTCGCGTAGTCGTTCATCACCTTCCCGACCAGCTTGTCCAGGTTGGCATCACTCATGGCTGAGAAGTCGAGGTTGTAATAGGCACCGGCACCGGCCCTCTGCGGACCAGGCTCGAAGATGTACTCGCCAGTGTCTGGCGTCTTGCCCTCGCGATAGCGATACGCTCCGCCCTGACTCGGGACTGGTCGTCTCCGGTCGATCTCGTCCTGGAGCTTGATGATGGCTTCTCGCCTGCCGAACTCGTACTCCTTGATGTACTTCTCCCACTTCTGCCGCTCGGCATCGCTCGTGGCGTACATGTCAGCCATCTGCCGCATGCGCTCCAGCTCGTTCTGGAAGCCGCGCTCCTGGTACTCCCAGTTGCCAATCATCTGTGCGCCGACAGTTGGGTTGGCGAGAAGGGTTGCCGCCGCCAAGTCCTGCATCTCGATGTCTTGGTCGATCCTGGAGGTGTTGATCTTGGAAGGATCGATGTCGGCAGCTGTCGGCCTTGGCCCCTCCAACCACTGATTGATCGATGGACCCATGCTTCCCTGGAGACCAAGAGCATCCGTCGCCTGAAGCCCAGTGGCCGGGGACGACTTGCTGGCACCTATGGAGTTGATGAACTCGGCGCTGAGCCCAGGGATGGCAGGTTGCTGCGGAGCCTCTTCTCCGGCTGCGGTCATGAACTTGACCGGGAAGAAATCGTTGAAGTACCCCGGCACATCCTGATTCAACGCAGTCGATGGGTCGACCTCGGATGCCGCCACCGTCTTCCCGAATGGAGTTTTACGGGTTTCTTCTACAGTGGCAAAGAGGTTGTCAAAATCCTTCTGAGTCACAAGATCGGCGGTTTGGTCCTTGACAAATTGATCCCTGGCCGCGAGCTTGGCGGCTCGCGTCTTGGCGAGATGCTGCTCCAGACCCTGTCTGGCGAGTTCCGCCTGCTCGTTCTCGTACTTCCGCTGCCGTATGTCCGAGAACACATCAGCGGCCCCCAGCCCAGTACGCACACCAGCCGCCGCCATGGGCGAGTACGACGAGATCAGGCCGAGGGCCGTTGGCAGGATGAGCTGGGGGAACAGCTCGTGGAACTCTTCCCCGAATCTGCTGCGCTTCTTCTTCTGTTCCTCGGCCATGGTCGTCTCCTAGTATCTCGGTTCACTGCGGAAGTACTGGTCGTAGGGGTAAGGGAACATCTGGCTGGCTGTCGGCACCCACTGCTGCTGGCCCTGCTGGCGCTGAGGACCGAGCATCTGCTCGGTGCCACCACGGAACTCCTTCAGCAGGTCATTGGCCTCCATGGCGTAGTTTCCGTACTTCTCGTACTTGTCGGCCTGGGCCTGGGCGGCTGACATGATGCCTTGCTGCTTCGCCACTTCACCTGCGCTCTTCACCACCAGCTGCTGAGCCGCCAGATCCATGCCCTCGCTGCCGAGTTGGCTCCCAAGGTTGGCGGCGAACTGCTCGCTGGTCTGCCCGGCGATCTCCTGGGCGAGGAGCTGGGTCGCCTCCTTACTTGCGGCCTGAGTGGCCCCCTGGCTAGCAGCCTGCCCCATCGCCTGGCCAGCCCCGGCAGCCCCACCTCCGATGCCTGCAGTCGCAGCACTCAGCCCGCCGCCGATCAGCGCCGCCTTCCCGGCATCCGCCCAGGAGCCGCCCTTGGCCCTCGCATCCGCTCCCTGCATGCCAGCTGCGACTAGTGCTCCGGCTGCTGGAGTCCCCACCATGCCAGCCGCGATGGGAGCGACGACTTTCGCAATCTCCCACCACATGGCCATGGCTACTTCCCTCCGCTCTGAGTCGTGCGGCTACCGACCTGCTGAGTGAGCTGACCGAGCGGCCCGAACAGGAGGTCACGGGCCAGACCGTACTGCCGCTCTTGCTCGCCGTACTCCGCTCCGAGCCGCGCATCCTCGATGGATCGCTGCGTCCCACCGAGCCCTGACATCATGTTCAGGGCATCCATGTACCGCTGCTGGGCTTGCTGGTCGCCCTGCAGCATCCCGCCCATCCCGGCCTGCATCGCGCCGATGTCCTGGCCTCTCGCCCCGAGAGCCTGCTGCGACTGCTGCAGGAGAGCGTCGAGATTCTGCCCTCTGCCGGTCAGATCCTGGGCTCTCCCAGTGAGCATCTGCTCTAGATCCTGGCCGCGCCCCTGAAGCAGCGCCCCGATGTCCTGGCCTCTGCCTTGGAGCAGCGCCCCGATGTCCTGGCCGCGAGCCCCGAGATCCTGGCCTCTCGCTTGCAGCCCGAGACCGAGCTGGTTCTGGATGGAATTGATATCCTGGCCGCGCTGCTCGACCCCAAGTCCCATGCCCTGCATCATGGCTCCGATGTCCTGGCCTCGTTCCTGAACGCCATAGCCCATGCCCTGCATCTCCAGGTCCATGAGCTGCTGCATCACCGGCAGGGCCATCTGCGCCTGGCCCTGCGAGATCGCGGCCCCGGCAGCACCCGACCTTCCGAGCCCCGAAGCCGACATCGCGTTGGCGATGGTCGGCAGCGTCGTCTGCTTAAAGGCTTCCATGGCAGACTGCAGCGCCGGATGGTTGGCGAAGTCCATCGTCTGCAGCGGATTAGCCGTGGCACCAGGGAGGTCTGGCATGCCTTCCCGTGGGGGGATATTCCCAGCGAGTCCGCCCCCAAACTGGTTGGCGTAGTCCTGCAGACTGCCGCCGTAGGAGCCGCCTCCCTGCATGGGATTCATCCCGTAGCCACCCTGGACACCATATCCTCCAGGCATGCCAGTGTTGGGACCAGTCCCCATGCCGACGCCAGGCATCTGCGCCCCGGTGTTGCCGCCTGGGTACTGGAATTCGTAGTCAGTTTCTGGGATTGGGGCGGGTCCGACTTGTCCTGCCATTTGCTGTTGTCCCCCATCGCTTATCACTGCCGCTGCCTGCGGGTCTACAAGATTTCCGGTATTGCGGCTGGTGTTCGTGCTACCGCCCCCACCTCCCCCACCTCCCCCGCCGCCGTCGTCTACTCGCACTCGCTTGACTGCCATGGCTGTCTCCTAGCTGGAGGCTGAGGCTGCAGGAGCTGCACCCTCGAAGGGAGTCGGCAACCGCCTCGGCTTGACCTGCGCTCCGAGGTTTGGACCCACCCCACCTTGGTAGGTTGACCCAGCGAATCCGAAGCCCCCGCCTCCTGGCGGGCTGCCCCCGCCCCCCTGCTTCATCATCCCGGCTCCGCCTCCCCCCGGCCGAGGCGCGCTCCCCCCCCCCCCCCCCCCCCCCCCCCCCCTCCCCCCCCCCCCCCCT
>Ga0115027_10000004_pt1 | contig 30948 bp, 53 predicted proteins | sample Open_0915_D1_FD_83879 | JGI IMG/M metagenome (GOLD analysis project Ga0115027, IMG submission 83879) | Wetland microbial communities from Old Woman Creek Reserve in Ohio, USA - Open_0915_D1 | ecosystem: Environmental > Aquatic > Freshwater > Wetlands > Sediment ...
CGCAAAACCAGGAGAAGCCAATATGGTGGCTGCTCTCTGCGCCAACGTCACTAACTAATCAAAAGAGTTAGAGCTGGGCTAGGCTTCACGAGGCCTAGCCCTTACCGCCTGCTCCATGGCGTGTAACGCCCCACAAAGAAATTGTTGGGAAGACCAATACTATCATGCCTTTTCCCATTGGAACCCTCGTTGATCTCTACGATTCAGGCTTCAAACAATGGAGAGGCGAATATACAGTGGTGAAAATATATCCTGAAACTGGCCTGCATAAGATCAAAAACACCAAAACCAATAGTCAACAATTCGTCAGTGAAGACAAGCTTCGCATGGGCCGGCTTCGGCCCTTTCGCATTGAGAGCCTTTATGAAGGTTTGTAACAAGCCTCGTTGAGCGGGACATGGTGCTGTATTGTTCCTTTGTTCGCAACCAAGCCATGCATTGCACTATCGAAGGCCACAGAGACAATCCCTATCTGGCCAAGCTTGAAGCTGATCGCCAAGCGCAACATAGCGGCTATGGCGTTCGCTCCTATCTTTGCACCGATGGCTCCACGAAATGGGAAGCTTATGGATGGGAGCGCATAACTGAATTCCAGCTCCACGACACTTCCTACGGCTTGTTTGACCACAAGTGGGAAGCCGAACAGTATTTCAACTCTTGCATTTACGGCCAACAATGAACAATTCACAGTTAGCCCTTTCTATCAATCAACGCAATATATATTTGCATTATTTAGCTCACAAGAAAAAGCACGGAGACGAACCATGCAAGGCCCCGAAATGTCCATTACAAGGGAACAGACTTGCAGATCATTTGAAGGCAATGGAAAAGCTCGAAGAGCGAGGGTTCATTCGCCTTATTCGTCACTCTGACGATTATCTTTCTTGGACAATTGCTTCCCCTTAAGGCCATGTCTTTCCCTATTTCTTTTGTTTCAGAAGATGAATATGGTGTGCCCTATGCAGCACGCACTTTCTCTTCCATTGAAGAACTCTACGATGAAATCAGAGCCCTAGAAGAGCTGCTTGATGAAAGCTCTGTTAGCAGGGGCTACATCATTCAAGCTGCCCTAGATCAGCTCAAGCAGCTTGCTCACGAAATCGAAGACGAACCACTCTCCACTTACGACCAATGATCACCACCATCAAAACGTACCAAGACAATGGCCCTTACTTTGATACCACCAAGGGTAGTTACCAAGCAGCCACGCTCCAGCAGCTCATCTTTCACATTCGGCTTGCAATGGAGGACAGAGAGCATGTCATTGGCGTGTACGGGCCTGATGGGGCCTGCAAGGGCATTTGGCAGCTCGACATCGAAGGGCATGTGGACAGCGCAGGCGATAGCATCGTGGACCATGAAGGCTACGAGCTGCTGCGCCCTGACACTAAGGAGCAATGGATGTGGGGCAGGCTTCAGGAGCAACTAGCCTGATTTAGGAACATCTTTGATACTTCTTTCCTGAACCCCATTCAGGCATTGTTAAGTTTTGTGAACTAGGGGCCTCCAGGCCCCTCTCTGCTGTATTGTTCTCTTGTTGGGCGAGATCCCGACAGCCCTTTGCTTCCCTACCATGGAATTCCTTGTTAACGCTGGCGGCCTCCTCATTAAGCACGATGAAGAGCAGCTTCTTTCTCTCATTGCTCAGTTCATCAATGAAGGCAAGCCTGGCTGCGGCTTCTTCATTAAAGGCGTGGGCTGTATTGCTAAGCACGAAGATGGCCAGATGATGATGGGCCGCACCATTGAAACTGTTAGCCGCCTCTTCAATAAGACCAGCGACGACATTATGCACACTGTCAAGCACTGGGCTTCCGAGGCTGCTTGATTAAGCAAGGGGCGCTTTAGGCGCCCCGTTCTCCCCTTATTAAAATCATGCAAGACGCTATTAACATTCTCGCCATCAGCAAGAAAGGCAAAAGCCGTATTGGCACCAAAATCACTCTTGGCATTGTTGAGCAGGATCATCACGACAAGCTTTTTGTAGTGTTTCCTGAACTAAATCAATGTCGATGGATAAAGAAGGATAATGATCCTGATTTTTGCATTATTGGAGATGATTGACCATGGGAACAAATTATTATCTTCATGCTCCAAAATGCTTTCATTGCGGCAAAGAAGAAAAGCTCCCTTTACATCTTGGCAAAAGCTCTTATGGCTGGTGTTTTGGCCTCCACGTCTATCCAGAAAACGCGCTAAATAACTGGCAGCAAATGTGGAGTCATATTGATTATTTAACGCAAGAAAAAGACTATGAAATAAGAGATGAATATGGTGATTTTGTTGACAATGGAGAGTTCTTCTCTATTGTCTGGGACAGGAGCGGCAAGCCTGATAGGTTTTTTGATAAGAAATGGCTAAGGGATAACTATGCAGAAATAGGGCCTTATGGCCTTGCTAGGCATGCTTTACTTGCCGGTCATTGCATTGGGCATGGTGAAGGGCCTTTTGATTACATCATTGGAGAATTTTCATGATTAACGACTATGAACTTTCGCAATTCACTGACGACTGGTGGAGGGGATATGTTATTTATGAGGGGGAAGAAGGAAGGGCTTATGTGACTAATATTTTCAATACTATTAGCAAGGAGCATTTGGTTGATTTCTTGCGCGATGCTTTGATTGAGTTTGGAGACTTTCGATGATCCTCATTGATTTCTTTGATGCCGAATGCTGCAAAGGCACTGAACTAGTAGAAGGCTGGTATTGGTATGACGATGATGATGAAAATGGCGTGGGAGGGCCTTATGAAAGCGAAGAAGCTGCCGCCAAGGCAGCTTTTGATGGACATTGCTGGTAAAGAAAATAATTGCTAGCATGGCGAAACATCGCGAGACTGGCATCTCGTGACGTTTCTAACCACCACCAAAGAAGGAGTTTGGCCATGGCTGAATACAAGCATAGCAACGTGCCTACAGGGTTTAAGGAGATCCCTGGGTATGACGGACGCTATTTCATCAATGAGAAGGGCGAGGTGTGGAGCGTAGCCAAATCAAGACTCATGAGTCCGCAAACCAGCGGAAGCAAAGATTATCCATGGGTGCTAATCACGGAGAATAACAAGAAGAAACAACCTCGTACTATTCATTATTTAATGCGTCTTACTTGGATGCCTCCTGCGCCCGGGGAAATAGGGTCTGGTGGCGATAGATGGTGTGTAAATCATAAAGATGGAAATAAACTTAATAATCATATTTCTAATCTTGAATGGACCACAAACAGCGACAACGCAAAGCACGCCTGGGATAATGGACTGCAAGCCTGTGGAGAGGCAAAGAAAAATGCTAAATTTACATCGCGGCAAATTACAGCAGTTCGTTTGCGCGTGAAATATGGTGAAAGCGCTTATTCCATTGCAAAAGAATTAAATGTTTCGCATGGAACTATTAAAAAGATTTGTCGTTTTGATAGTTGGCGCCATCAAGACCTTAATCTTCGTGGCAGGATCCGGGCAAAGTGGTATAGCAAATTTGGACACGGATAGAAAAAGGCTTGTTTTGAAAAATTGGGCACGGCTGGTTTTTGGCTTGTTTAGGGCACGGCTGGTTTTTGGCTTCTTTTATATCGTTTTATCACGCTGCCGTTATATGCTTCTATCGGCATATGATTATATAACAATATGGTGATATGCGCATATGCGCATAGCCGCATAGTAGCACAGGCGTACTATAGTACACGTGTACTAGTGCCAATCCTGAACTGTCACATAGTACAAACGCACTATATAAGCTGAGCCTATATGACAGATAAGCTGAGCTTATGTTTCGAAATGTTACAAAAGCTTGCCCATAAAATCGTGATATCACGATAGCGTTATGCGCACTACGAATTGCCATTATCACGCTTGCGTTGTTTGCATTATCACGCTTGCGTTGTTTGTGAAATGCCGTTTGTGTTGTTTGCATTATCACGCTGCCGTTGTACGATCCCCTGATTGCCTGATTATTGCGGATTGTTTCAACTGTTGATTTTTGGCACATCATGCTGTATTTCGCGCAGGCGTGCGCGTTTCGTTCTTTACTTGCTCGCATCTGGCCGTTTGTGGGTGCCCGTACCATCGCAGCCCCTATGCCGTCAAGGCAACGGCTGCCGACGGTGTGCGGAAATAAAATCGGCCACAATTGCGCGGCGTTGACGGAATGGGGTCTGTATTGTTTGTTCAACGGCAAAGGGGCGACCCCGAAGCCGCCCCTCTCCAAACCCTCCAAACATGCACGCTCTATCCCTCACCGCCAAACTGTCCGCGTTGTTTGCCGGCTCCCTGTTCGCCCTGTTTGTGGGAACCCTTGCAATTGAGGATCAGCGTTTATTTGTCTCCTGCCGTCTTGCTGGCGCAAGCGTTGACGCTTGTCTGCTGCAGATCAACGGACGCTGATTCTCTCAAATATTCCGCAAACATTCCCTCTAAAATCATGCCTGCCCTTCTCAATTCTCGCGCCAAACTGCCCGTCGATTTGGCTTCAATGTCGCAACAATATAAAATCAGTTACCGTGATCTCTTAAGCGTTAATCCTAAAACTGAAAAAAGCAAGGTTCAAACATACATTCTGCATCTTGCGCCTGACAATACTTCGGGCGTTAATGTTTGCCCCGGTGCTGGCAATTGTCGCAAGATTTGTTTGCATTTCGCGGGAAATCCCGTCTATATGACAAACAAACAAGCGGCAAGAATCCGCCGCACCTTAGCCTACGCTGCAGACAAACAGCGATTCGCCCGCCTTATTGTTTGCGCGATTCTCTCCAAACTAAACAAACATTCTGGCGAACCTATTGCTATTCGCCTTAATGGTACGTCTGACATTGCCTGGGAGAATGTAGATTTTACTGTTGACGCTGAATTTGCTACATTCTGCCGCGTTAAGTTTGGTTATTTCCTACCAATTGGTAAGCGCAATATATTTGAAATTTTCAACAACATTGAAGCAAACTATGGCGCAAAAGTGAAGTTCTATGATTACACCAAAATCAAACGCAACTGGGCAGAATGTGCGCGGCTTGGCTATCACCTAACGTGCAGCTTTGACGGCTTCAACAATGCCGCGAATCTTAAAATCTGCCAAGATGCCTTACAAGCTGGCGTTAATGTGGCAGCCGCGTTTAATGTCAAAAAGGGCAAAAATCTGCCCGATTATGTCAACGCCGCGCCTTTCTATCCTGACGCTAAAGATGGGCAAGTGTTGGCAGTGTATGACGGTGACTTGTCAGATTTCAGGCCTGCCGATCCAACATACGGTACGATAATTGGCCTTAGGTTTAAACTGCCCCACGGTATCAAATACTCTGAAGCTGATAAGCAAGCATTCTGCATCGCCTAATTTAGCGGGCCGCAATTGCGGCCCCATTGTTTAAACATTCCCTCGCAATCCCTCCAGTGTTCTACATCACGGAATCAGACTACGGTCACACTTTCTACGCTGAAACATTCCCCACTTTCGATGATGCCTGCCACTACCTTGACGCTATGGAATGTGAGCAAGACCGCGCATACAGTTACGCTCGCGAATGTGCCATCGCTGAACTTAAACAACAAATTGTAGATTTCATGGCTGAGAATACAGAATTCTGAGAGGGCCCCACAGGGGCCCGCAAGGGCCCAACAATCAAACCAGCCACAAGGGCCCATCAGGGCCCTTTTTGATGCCTGCAGGGCCCATAGGTTGGCGGCAGGATGGGACCCATAGGGTCGGCGGCGTCTAGAGAATTGGGGAGTTGAGGGATAATTAACAAGATTGCAGGATGTTTCAGTGTGGGAATTATGACAATTTGTTAAAAGTGTATCCGTTGCTACAGCGCAGTAGCCCGGCAGTTTGAGCGTGGGGGGCTGCGGTATCCCCCTCAAAAAGTGCGATTAAAAATGATCTACTTTTTTCAACTTAGTATTTATACCTAGTGCCTGAGCATGGTTTGGACACTTTCCGTCTAAAATTCTAGGCTATTAACGATGGCTTCTCCCACGGCTTTTGTTACTAGTTTTAGTTCATCATGAGAAGCATTGTTTTTAATTTGATTAGCGCGATGGCTAATTATCCATACATTTCCTTTCACATAGCCTTTAGAGGGATCAATGCGGTCTAGGGAAGGGCTATTAGGAAGAGCGCCTTTCTTGCTGCCACGGCTTGCTGACCATTCAAGGGGAACGCCAAAGATTGGACAATGAGAGGGGATAATGGAGCGAATGTAATCATAATCAATATCAAAAGGAAGGCTTTTATTTTTAGCTCTTGTTCTGGCTTTGTCGACCATTTTTCCAGTTTGTACTAGCACTGGATTTCGTCTTACATACGCCTCTCTTGCTGCATACGCGCATTTTTTGCATTGGCTCCGCCTTTCATTTTTGCGATTCTTGTCTTTAAAAAACAGCTCTACTTGCAGCACTTGCTTGCACTTAGAGCATTGTTTTTCCAGAAGGGGCATAGCGAGCTTATTGCTAGCAAAATAATAACTAGCAAAAACCTAGTAGCACTACGCCGAAAGCAAGCCGAAGGCGCCGCTTGAGGCGTTTCAGGCGATCAGCTTCACCAATGGAGACGCCCCAAGGCGTCGTAATGACGAACCAAAAAGCTTGATAAAGACAATTCGCGCATTCTTCTTTCGCATTGTCCTTCCAAAGCCAGAAGCGGCACTTTAAGGGCCGCTGGTCATGAGATAAAGATGGGAACCAATGATTTTTAGCCTTTCCCGCAGCGACGCATAGCATCCGCGATCCATCACATGGGATCTGGATCAGCCCTAGGTGTTTCGCCGCTTGTCTGGAGTGTTCCGCCCTTTGGGGGCTCCACTAGAGGGGAGTTTCGCGGCTAGTCTTGCCTTTTTGCTAGTAGACGTTCCGACGCTTGGGGCGTCTCCACTTGCCAGAGGGCTCTGACTTGAGGAACGTCGTCTAGAGGGGCTAGACCAGGCGGTGCTGCCCTTGTCTGTCACTAGACGGCAGCTCCGCTAAAGCTATCGTATCTCGCACTGTGGCTCAAATGCGGCATTTTTGGTATCGTGGTGAACACTTTGGCCAAATTCTTCCGTTTTTCTTAAGGATTCAATGGGAAAGCTGCATTTTGTATTAAATAGCACTTGTGCAATTATTAATAACGACTAGCGTGAGATGATCTTCGCAAAGCTTCTATGTGGGGCCTTCCTGATCGCCAGCCATTTAATATTGGCCCGTATAAATTGTGGCCATGTTTTAGCAGGCCAGAGTTTCAATGGTTTGCTGCCATTGACGGACAGCCGCATTATTTCCGCACGACGAACGAGGCCAAGTTGTATGTTCGTGATCTGCTAGCAATGGGCGATGAGGAGGGGCTGTGTGATTAAGGAAATCTTCCGCTTCTCCATTGTCCTGTTGCGCTAGCCTGCTTCTGTTAATCGCGGCCCGCTTGAGCGGGCCTTTGTTGTCTTATGAAGCTGAAGGAAAAGGCGAAGTGCGAACCAATTGCTCGGACGGGGCGCGTGCAAGATTGGCTTGATAGCCCTGATGGGCGCCTGCCTGTGAGCTGCACGGTTTTCAATGTGGAAGATTCAATGGAGGGCGAAGATGGCATTGAAGCATCTTGGCGGTTTGTTAGCCATGGTTTGCGCAATGGTGCGGGGGTCGCTGTTCATTTGTCTTCTTTGCGCGAAAGGGGCGCTGAAAATGGCAAAGGCCTCGTGGCAAGTGGACCAGTAAGTTTTGGCAAGATTTATTCCACGCTTAATGAAATCTTACGCAGGGGCGGTTTGTATAAAAATGGGGCTGTAGTTCTTCATCTTGACTATTCCTCTCCTGATGCCATTGAATTTGTTAGTGCATCACGCAGTGAGCTTCCTTGGGTGAAGCGTTGTTTAAACGTTGATGACAATTTCCTTTCCGCATCGTCTCCTGAACTGATCAATGCCTGTCTTCGTGCCATCTCTTCTGGCGATCTCTGGCTCAACAAAATTCGCTATAACGCACGAGGAGAACGCATCCGATCCAATGTCTGCTTGGAAGTTTATCTTCCGCATCGTGGTACTTGTCTGCTTCAGCACGTTAATTTGGGCGCATGTACGCTGGACAACATTCAAGGAGCGTTTGTCGAGGGCATGATGCAGCTTTGTGAGCTGCATCCTCGCACTGGCGTTGGCGACACTGGCGAATATTTGCCACCTGTTATTGATAAACAAATTGGTTTAGGCGTATTGGGCCTAGCTAATTTCCTTGCCATTCAAGGGATTAGCTACGAAGATTTTGGCAATGCCATTGAAGCTTATCTTGACGAAGATCCGCATCCCTGGGCACACCATTGGAAGGATACTATTTCTGGCGAAGCAGTATGGCAAATTGACCAAGGCATCCAGAAAGCTGCAGAAATTGCTCGCGAACATGGCATGGAACGTGCCTTTTGCATTGCTCCCACTGCATCGTGCTCCTATCGCTATTTAGACACCAGGGGCTTCACTACTGCTCCTGAAATTGCTCCTCCCATTGCTCGCACTGTAGATCGCGATAGCGGCACGTTTGGCGTGGAGAGCTTTGACTATGGCGAAGTGGAAACTGCTGCGGAAGTTGGCTGGGAAGCTTTCTTTAAAGTTGCCAATGGACTAGTTCAGTTGTACCAACGCACAGGCCTGTTCCATGGTTATTCATTTAATTCATGGTCAGACATCGTGAATTATGACGAAGCTTTCCTGAAGGATTGGCTAGAGTGTCCTCAGACGAGCCTCTATTACAGCTTGCAAGTCCTGCCTGATACTCAGCGCAAGGACGATGCATATGCTGCGTTGGACGACGACTTTAAGAGCATGTTTGGTCTTAATGAAGAGACTGAGCAGGATTCTGCGTCTTGTTCCGTAGAGGCTGGATTCTGCGCTGCCTGCGCTGAATAGCAAAAAAAGGGGGCCCAAAGGCCCCTTTTCTCCTCACCATTGAACGATACTACCGCCATGACGACAAAGAGCCCCTATCTGTCGATGATTGCCAAAAAACGGCCTTGGCAGGCCGTTGCCGTGGACAAGGGCATTGTGCAGGAAGGCAGCGAGGCCACTCTTGGCAAGCTACTGGCACTGCGTCATCTGGAACTGCCTGTGAAGGACTTTCTGGAGCAAGGCTTAGAGCGTGATCTGCCCTCTACGCCTGGCGTAGTGGAAGCTCTACGGCACAACCAGGAAGATGAACAGCGTCATGATCAGGCCCTGAACTACATCGTTGCCGCCCATGGTGCCGATGAAAAGGCTGAGAAGGAAGTGGAAGGCATTCTGAATGCATGGCAAGAACATCCTGCCCACCCCATTTTGAAAGCTGCCATTCTTGAGCGGAGCATTTTCTTTGTTGTGCTGCCATTTTTCCGTTTCAATGGAGACATGGGCATTCGCACAGTGGCGGCTGATATCAGTCGTGATGAAATTACCCACGTCGGCGTGCATAGCCTTGTGGCCAAGGAACTTGGCGAGGATGCTGGCCAGAGCCTGAATAAACTGCGTCGGGCCACTGCATTGTGGGCGTTTGATGCACTGGGCGCCAGCGAGAACAAATGGTTGAACAAGGATTTCTGGCTTAAGCAGAGTGATAGCTTGTTTGAGAAAGGCAAGGCAGATGGCCTTGCCGAAACGCAACGGAGCCGGATGCCCGCGTTCTTTGAGGCAGCCAATACCAACTTGCCTTCTTACGGCAGGGCTTGACGCTATATTGAGCAAGTTCCCGCTCTGCGTTAGCATCGGGCAGACAGAGCCCAAGCCACTGTCCAGCCCTTGAGACTGGTCATGCTCGGGCCATCTGGTCCTGAAGTGTTGGCACACGTCATGCAGATAGCATGGAATACTGGGTTCGATTCCCAGCAGCGCCTTTCCTCCATTGAACCATGGTCAACTGCTGGCTCACGTCAGACAATCACTTTTGTCACGATAAGGCCTACACGTTTTTAAAGCCTGATGGTGAAAAGCTGCGTCCATTTAAGGACGCAGCAGAAGGCGATGCGTTCATGGTTGAACAATGGAACAAGAAAGTGAAGCCGAAAGATAGGATTTACGTGCTGGGAGATGTGGCTATTGCCCGTCGTGGCCTGAAGATACTGGAGCAGCTCAATGGAAGGAAAGTATTAGTGCGCGGCAATCACGATATTTTCAAGCTGAAAGACTATGCGGAATATTTTGATGACATTCGTGGATGCTTTTACCATCATGAATTTATGCTGAGTCACATTCCTCTCCATCCAGAGTTGTTTGAGCAAAGATTTAAAGGAAATATTCACGGTCATTTACATTGTCATAACGTAAGATTAACTGACGGGAGCTTAGATAGGCGCTATTTTAATTGTTGTGTAGAACAACACAACTTTGCGCCCGTCCATTGGGACGAGGCGATGCAATTCTTCTCCTCCGATGACCGAGCGCAGAACGTTCAACACGCCCCTGCGTGAGCCGCTCAATCCAATTATTTACCAATCATTAAGAGCTATTGATTGGCACAATGCCCAATATTTTCTCACCATGGACCAGTGGCATCTTGAAAAAGCTGCCATCATTAGGCAATATGTTGGAGAGCTAAAGGCTTGGATTTATGAGCAGGAAGAACGTATGGAGAATTTGGGCGAAGGCGCTGCTAGAATAAAAGAAAACGAATGAGCGACTTCTACACATATGCGTATCTTGACGGCAATGGAACCCCCTATTACATTGGCAAGGGGCGAGGTTCAAGGGCATGGAAAAATCATGGTCGTGTGCCAGTGCCCGCAAGGCAAAATATATTGCTACTCAAGACTGGTCTAACGGAAGACCAGGCATTTTCTCATGAAAAATATATGATTAACGTGCTGGGGAGGGTGGACAATGGAACAGGATTTTTGTTAAACAAAACTGCTGGAGGACAAGGGCCGTCTGGCAAGGTATGGTCAGACCAAGAAAAAGAAAATGTCAGACTAGAGAAGACTGGCTCAAGGTGGTGGAATGATGGACGCCGCAATACACAATGCAAAAGATGTCCTGGCCCAGAATGGCGAGAAGGGCGCTTGATTTCTTGGGACGAACAAGAAAGAATTGCCAAAATGAAAGAATCAGCAAGTTCCCAAGTTTACAAATTAATTCACGAGTCTGGAATCGTAGTTTACGTTAAAAACTTGCGCGATCTTGGAATTGCATGTGGATATGAACAGGCTTTTTATCGAGTCATGACGGGATACAGGCAAAGCTACAAGGGTTGGGTAGCTGTTGAAAAGACAGAGGACAGTGATGCCGTGATCAATGCCGACATGGTTGTGAACTTATGCAAGCGATATGACGAAAGGAAATACAAAATTATTCACAAAGATGGCTCCGTTATGGTTTCCTCCAATTTGTTTGATTTAGGCAAAAAATTTGGCACCAAGGATGGGTTCTATCGAGTGTATTTGGGTCTGCGAAAATCCTATAAAGGATGGATAAAGGTTGAATTACTGCAGCAAGGCTAATGAAAGAACTAATTAGAGCGGCTTTTAGGATTTGGGCGCTGGCGCTGGGCGAGAAGGCGAGCAAGCATGATCATGAAGCAGACAAAGTGGCGCTCATTCGCACATTAATTTTTGCTTCCTATCTCATTACCAATTGCTTCATCATTGCCAACGCTGTTGTCCATTGGCCAAAAGAAAAGCCCGCCGTAGCGGGCTCTTGTCTTCAGCAATAAGCTCAGAACCAATGAGGCTTAGGCACGTAAGCAATGCCGCGATAGACAAGGCTTGCATGTTGTGCTTCACGCAGGCGAGCTGCTTTCTCAAGCTGTTGCTTGATGAGGGCGAGTGGGTTCATGATGGTTCCCGATGATGCTGGTCCCGTTCCGTACCAGCCAGTCATGCGCCCCTTGCGGGGTGAACGTACCATCAGTGTAGCAAAGTGCCCGAAGCAGGATTTGAACCTGCGCTGGAGCGATTTTAAATCGCTTGTCTCTTCCGCTGGACTATTCGGGCGGGTGAAGTTGAGGGCGCTGAGCGGGGCTTCAATCCGCTTTGTACAGCATTTCAAGATGGGTGGGCCCATCTCCCTCTTCCCCTGGTACGAAGCAATGGTGCCTGATCACCATTGCTTCTTTGTGGACTAACGCTGGCCAGCGTGCTTCGCGAAAGCTCCAGAAGCATAGCACGTTTTGAAACGCTCACCAAGCTTCAAACGTCATATTCTCTACAGGATTGATCCTCGGGATGGGCACGGCAGTAGTCATCAAAGCTTTCTTCACCATCGTGCAGTGCCTGTTCAAGTAAGGTGATTTGCTTCAGGCGCTTCGCATGGGTTTGGAGCTTTGGCAGGAGAGTGGGCACGTAAAGATGTTCGGCAGCGAGAAGCTGCAAAGCAGTTTGCCTATTGGAACTGCCGCATTCAAGCAGGGACACAAGAAACTTAGCTTCTTGCATAGTTAAATCGCTGTTCTTCATTCCATAGGAGAACTATTGTTTGAAAATCATACTAGGAGATTAAACTGTCAATCCAACCAATGTCATCGTCTTTGCTAGCCGCAAGAATTGCGCCTGCCATTGCAAACGCTAAGTCATCAATTCCAGAAGCTTTACCACCAGTAACGCTCCATTGTCCACTGGGCTTGTAAATGACGGTGAGATTCTTGAGCTGCATAATCGCTTTCTCATGGCGATAGACGTTGATTTGTCCTGCGTTGAATAATTCGCGCATCTTGCTGAATGCTTTCATCTTGGAACTAACGGTCCAAGTGAGTTCAGTAATGGGCAAGTCGCTAGACAAACTTTGAATGGTGCCAGCACTATTGAACTGGTCCATCACAATCGTGTCAAAGACATAGAGGCGATGTTGTTCCTTAATCCAATCTTCCACTGCATTGATATTCACTTCCATCCTTCCATTGATTTCAAAATCAGCCATGAATGAATGGAACTTATCAACAACTAACGTGCCGTTTTCGTAATGAACAATACAAGCAGTGTAGTCGTCGCGGCCAACGCCACCACGGGCGGGGTCAAGGGCAAGTACGTAAGCTCCTTGGAATTCAGCGCGGGGTGGTAAAGCCGCTCGGCGGTCATCAATACAGGCATCAACAACATCGCTTGCAACAAGGGCTGAAAGATTGCTCGCGAATTGTGCCCCATATTCAACTTTAAACTTCTCTGGATCGCGTTGTCTCTCTGTATCAAGAAACTCTTGCGAAATACTTGGGTTCATCTCCCATGTTGGGAGATTCACCGCTTGCATGAAAGGAAAACGACCAGAGCTAGCTTCTTTGAAATGCTGGTAGAAGATGCCGTCTGTCAACCATGGAGAGGAGAGTTCAAGGATGCGCCCCTTCCCTCCAAACTGAGCGATGGCAGGAGAGAGGGCATCGTAGATGCCTCTGCCTCCACTATTTGCATCGCCTTCAGTGGCAAAGGCAAGTTCGTCGAACACTGCCCCTGCACAGGCAAGACCACGAGCGGCACGTCCTGAAGTGGGAATGGCTTTAAATACGCAATTGTTGCTCAGTTCAATGATGTCGGCAGTTTCCCGGACAATTTCTTGAGCGAAGGGGCTATCAAGGATGAGCTGGCGAATGTTGTTGAGAGCAATGCGAGCTTGGTCTTGACTGTTGGCGACGGTGACGATATACCATTTCTCACCTTTTCTTACGCGCCGACGATATTCGTCTTCCAGGACGAAGCACATATATACGCATGCCACTGCCGCCATGACAGTCTTTCCTGATCGCCGTCCAAGGGCCCACACTGCATGGCTCTTATCGGGCTGGAAGAAATTATCGAGAATCTTCGCCTGTTGAGGGTAGAGATCGAGCTTTAGGGCGTGCTTAGAAAAGTCAGAACATTTCAGCATGACGTAGGTCTATGAGAGGAAATAAAGCAGATTGTGGAACGAAATAAGCTGGTCTTCCGCGAGCAGGATCTTTTTTCCATTGTTCCTGCATTGCATCTTCACTTCTCATCCAACCATGGAGAAGAGTGATTTTGTTCTGTATCGTAACCAAGACCAAAGTTTTTCCAGGCTTCTCATCTAATTGGCAGATGAGATCGTAGTCATGACGAGAGCGAGTTTTCACGTCGATGTCTGGCGGAAGATCGCAAGATCCTCGTTTTGCTTCTGTTTCTTGGTAGAGGAACTGACGAAGATTAAGAAAATCTGCCACTGCTAGTTCACCAGCAGCGCCAAGCTTATGAAAGAGCAGTGCCTTGCCACCATCCGCCGGTCCTCCATTGCGTCCCTTTAAGCCTTTCCGCTCGTTCATGCGCTGCCTGCGGAGGGCTTCTGACCGTACAAGCTCTTTGTCTTCATCGCTAAAGACGAAATCGATGGGAGAGCTGGCCATAGTGTGCATAAGCTACGCGCCAATGTAGCCAGGTTCTAGAATAAAAGCAACACATCATGGCCATAAATAAAGCTTATGGAAAACGAAGCAGTTGATCTTGGCCACGCTGGAAGCGGCGGCGTAAGGGCTGATGGTCTTCAGAACGTGCTCATTGGCATGGGCACTGGTCGTGATAAGGGGCAATATACTAAAACTACGGCCACTATCTTCCTGGCTCAAGAAGAGCTAGAAAATCTTTATGGTGAATGGCTTCCTCGTCGCATTGTTGACATTTATGCTGATCAAGCCACTCGGAAAGGCTTCAAAGTATTGTTTGGTGGAGACGGTGTTAGAGCAGAAGAAGTGCAGGGGATTGAGCAAGTAATTGAAGATTTATACATCCTTGAACACCTCAACCTCGCAGCGAAAAACTCCCGCCTTTATGGGGGTGCTTGTCTACTTCTTTTTATTGACGATGGGCGTCCCGCTTATATGCCTGTCGATAAACGTAATATCCGTCGCATCGAAGACATTGAGTGTTTGGATAGGTGGCAGATTGCTCCCGTCATTAACGAAGAAAACCTCTATGACTATTCAAAAGCCACTTATTATCAGATCATTTCTGGAGATTTAATTAACCAGCCCCAGCTCACTTACATTCACAAAGATAGGATTTTGCGTTTTGACGGGGATTGGCTTCCTTATCGCGTGAGGCAGCGTAACTATGGCTGGGGCATGAGCAGCTTGCAGACTGTTTACGACAGCTTCCGTCATTACTGGACAGGCCTTAATTCAGCGGCAACATTGCTCACTGAATTTGATATTTTTGTTCACAAAGTGAGGGGCTTGGCGGCGATGCTCGCTGCTGGCAAGGAAAGCTCCATCCGTGATCGCCTGCAGGTGAACGATATGAGCAAGAGCATCTATCGCGGCTACGCGATTGATGCGGAGAAGGAAGAGCTTGAATTTATTAGTCGCAACTTTGGTGGCATTGGAGAAATCCTAGAAAAGCTGCGCGTTGATATTATTGGCGCCAGCAAGATTCCTCATACTGTTTTGTTTGGCGAAAGCCCGAGTGGTCTTGGTTCCACTGGTCGCAGCGAAGAGCGTGACTTTGCCAAGATGCTTGCTGATTATCAAAGCGTTAATTTCAAGCGGCCGATGAAGAAGCTGCTTGAATACATCATGCTCAGTAAAGAAGGTCCGACGAAAGGAGAACTGCCTGAATCATGGCGCATCTCCTTTAATCCATTGTTCGAGCTTAATGAGCGCGAAATGGCTGACGTACGGGCGCGTGTGGCGGCTGTAGACGGCCGTTACATCCAGCTCGGTGTACTGAGTCCTAAGGAAGTGGCGGACGCCCGCTATGGCGGTTCTGAGTGGAGCATGGAACTTACGCTTGATCCGTCCGTAGTGCGGGAACTTCCTACTCAGGGTGGGGGTGGAGCCACTCAGAAAGGGGGTGGTTTAGCAGTGCCTCCTGGAGGTCGCGATCCTTTGGACGAGGAAAACGGCACGCTTCCTATGGATGGCAGCAGGGAAGTAGAAGACAGCAGGGAAGACAGCGCTGGTCTTTATTTGCCTGGCGATCTTGAAAAGGTGCGTGGCGACGTAAAATTCACCGACGAAGCATTGCATTCACGAGCAGTGAGTGCTGCTAAGGCTAAGTTTAAAGTGTGGCCGTCTGCTTATGCCAGCGGCTACGTCGTGCAGCAGTACAAGCAGATGTACAAGAAGAAGCATGGCTCATTGAGCGGAGCTTTTAAGAGCGACGAACAAGAACTGCATGCCGATGATCTTGATAAGTGGTTCAAGGAGAAATGGGTGAGGATTGGCGCCAATGGCGAAATCCTTGGTCCGTGTGGCGCTCGTGAAGAGAAAGAAGGCAAGCCCAAGTGTCTTCCCGAAGCCAAAGCTCAAGCCATGAGCAAAGAAGAGCGTCAAACAATTGTGGCCCGCAAGCGCAAAGCCGATCCCGATCCCGAACGTAAAGGCCCAGCTAAGAATGTGAGCAGCAAAGTTGATGCGCTTGAGCCTATGAAAGTAGAAGGTCTCATTCTTTCTGACGTGGACGAAGCTGCATTAATCAGCCCTGAAGACATTGACGCCGCATTGAATCAATGGAAAGAGGAAGCACCTGAGCGTTTCAAGGATATTCTGGAGGCTGAAGATGCAAGGCCTGAATGATTTATCAACGTTCGCAGCCGCTCTTGAACAGCGTTTTGATGAATCCTCATGGCGCTACGATCCCATTAGTGGCCGTTATCGCGGAAGCAATGGACGGTTCCTTAGTCAGTCTGCCGTGGAGGCTTTGGTTGATGGTCGAATTAACAAGCTTGGCGCTTTGCTACGTCGTCTTACAAACATGCTTGATAGTGGCGATATTACGCTGGATCAATGGCAACGAAGCGTAAGGGAGGCTCTTAAGCTTGCTCATACACAAGCAGCGATCATTGGCAATGGTGGACGGGATACGATGCAGGCTTCAGACTGGGGCCGCATTGGCCAGCGCCTTCGTGCGGAATACCGTTATCTGGAGAGTTTTGCTCGCGATCTTCTGGCTGGGAGCATTTCTGCTCCCATCGCTCTTGCTCGTATCGGCATGTATTCTCAAGCTGTGCGAGGTTCTTACTGGGAAGGTTCCGCAATTCGTCAAGAACGACAAGGTTATAGCTTGATGCGACGCATCCTTGATCCACAGGCAAAGCATTGTGATGACTGCGTGCGCTTTGCGGCGAGGGGCGTTGTTCCCATTGGAAGCTTGCCAATGCCAGGGCAGCGATGCGCGTGCCTTTCTAATTGCAGATGCCGCGTACAATACATGCGTCAACAAGCGCCAGTTGTGGCAGTGTGAGCATGGATGTTTTAGTTGGAAGCACGGGCCTCATCGGACAAGTGCTTCGTGAGGCGCACGAGTTTGGCGCCTGCTTCCATTCCAAAAACATTCACGAAGCTCCATTGTTCAAGGAGCCCATCGAAAGGTTGTATTTAGCTTGTATGCCAGCGGAGAAATGGAAAGCAAATGCAGCACCTCTGGATGATTTTGACAATATGAACAGCATCATTCAAAACATCCGACATCTCCCAAGTCCAGCGGAGGTCATTGTTTATTCAACGATTGACGTGCATGGGCAAACTGCATATTACGCAGATGGCACTCCGGAAATTTTTGCCATTGATTACGGCACTAATCGCTACATTTTCGAGATGCTTGTGAAGGCAGCGTTTCGCGATTCGGTGGTGACAATTATTCGCCTTCCCGCATTGTTCCATCGTCTCATTAAAAAGAATATTCTGTTCGACCTATTAACAAACAATAACGTGGAAAACATTAACATTAATTCGGCTTATCAATGGTACTGTTTGGATGATTTGTGGACAGATACAAAGAGGGCGATCAGTGGCACTACGAATGAACTATATACAGCCCCCATTGAGACAGCGGAGATTATTGAACGCTTTTTCCCAGATGCAAAAGTAGGCAGTGGTCCGCGAGTGGAATACAATATTCCTCCATATAAAGATGACAAAGCAAAGACAATGAAGAAGATGGAGGCTTTTATCAATGCTTGGCATTAGTGCAATCGGCTGGAAAGATGAAGAAGAGCATGAAATCTTGAGCACCAATGCTGGCGCTTTTAATTTCATTGAACTAGTGCCATCCCGCATCTTTGCTAGAAACGAAGACTTTGGCGATATCGCCAAGCGCTACAGGGAAGACTATGGACTCTGGGCGTATTCAGCCCAAGCATTGTTTTATGACAGTGCGGTGCAAAGCTTTGAAGACACTGCTGCCACTCAAGAGCATTTGTTGCGAGTGGTGAGGCTTGGTTCGCTGATGGGCATCAAGCGCTTTGTCCTTGGTAGTCCTGCATTGCGCAGGGGAAGCCCGTCAAGCCTGATGGAAACTCTCAAGCGTATGGATTCAATCTTGGAAGCAAACGATGCCATTCTTTGCATTGAACCCATTGCTAAGGCATTTGGCGGAAAGTATTTCTATACAGTCGAGGAAATTGTCAACCACATTGATTTCTATAATTTGCGTAATGTAAAGACAATGCTCGACACCAATAATGCTTGGCTACAGGGAGATAGTCCCGCGAAGATTATCAACCATTATTTCCGTTTCATTGCTCACGTACATATCAGCGACACTGACAATGGTCCCATCTTGAATCAATATGAGCACAGGCAAATCAAGCTTCTTCTTGATTCAAGCTCATATCAATATGGCATCACGCGCGAACTGATTGATGCTCCTAAGCATCATCGCGAATATCCTCTATTTAGACAGCTTTATGGCTGAGCAATAATTTGCCTCGCCATTTGCTCAATGACATAGATACCTTGAATTTTACCAGTAAAGAAGGAAAATAGATTGTCTTCTTGGCGCATTAATGGCGTGCGATTGGCGCTGTTGTTTTTAGTTTTTGCTTTGATAGAAAGTGTTGGGAATAAATAGTCAAAGCTGTCAGTAAAATCGGGCCAATAGCGCTCCACATGCTGCTCAATCATTTCCCTTGCATTGTCAGCATTGTCAAGTGAATTGTCGGGCATAATTCCATGCCTTACGTGACTCAACGAGAAGCATTTGTCGTTATATGGATAGATGGAGAACAGTTCTCCATCTATGTAGGTGAGGGCGCCAAAAGGAAGAGGCTTCTTTGGTCGATAAATAAACATTGCTACTGCCTCGAAGAATTGAGAGGGCAATGGCTCCAGGAGGGAATTATTGGTACAGTCAAAAACAAAATCGTAGTCTTTCTTTAGCCCCTGTAAATCAGATCGTTGAACTGCTTCTTTTTTGACCAATGGCTCTAGACACCATTGAAAATACAAGCTCGCTCCAATGGCATCAATGCGCTTCTCGGGGGTGTTTAACAAAAGCGATGTGTGATTAAAGGTCTGTGGATCCAGGGAGCTATGTGGGCCGTTCCCAAAGATAATTGAAATGGTTTCGGCATCAAGAAGACTTTCGTCTTCTGATATGGCGTAGTAATTATTTTCCACATCATGAACAAGATCGCCGTAGTCCTCCATGAAGCGCACAAATGTGGTGGCACATAAGCGACGAGTGGCGGCATTCCTGGCGTAGTGGTAGCCGTAGTGCAGCCGATTTTGGTTGATAAAAGACGTTTCTGAAATGAGCGTATGGTTCTTTTCGTACAGCGTCACCTCCGCCTCATTGCGAAAAGCCATTGCCAAATGGCATCCCACCCAGCCGCCACCAATAATTGCAATGCGCTTCATCAGATGTCAATACAAAGGTGGGGCTGTACGCCTTGCCAATTGCTTTTGGCTTTGGCCAGTTCTAGCTGAGGGAAGTATTCAATGCGACGTTGCATGCCAGTTCCGTAGGGATCTGCATGCCCTTGATAGTTCCATTCATCAGGACCGTGCTTGTCTGGATGATAAATGTGACATGGCACATCCTGAAGCTTCCAGAGCATATAGTCCTCGTTGGGAACGCCCCATTGCTTCCATCGCTGCAGCGCATCTGGTGAGCTGTCTGTGTTCTTGATGGCCATCAAGCGCTGCTTGTGGGCCATGAGGTAGTCGTGGCGGTAAAGGCCAATGCTCATGGAGGGCGTGTGTTTCATTGCCACCTTCTCAGGCGCCTCCACAGGGGGTTCGTAAGCAAGCTGTCTGAAAGTGGGGCCTGCAATGCAAGTATCGTGCAGGAGGAACCAATATGGACTCTCCATTGAATGCTCAACAATTTCGATGAGCGGCGTGTATTCAAAGGAATTTTGCTGCGTCAGCAGCATTGGTACGCCTTTATAGCTTGTGAAAGCCCTGACGGCTTGTCCTCCATTGACAATTAAAATCTCCTCTGGCTTTAGTCCAGCAGCAAGCAAGCTAGGAATAATGACGGGAATTGTGTGCGGAGCAAACTTCTTGCACGTACTAATGCAAAACCGGATTGAGCCTTCTGGAAGAATCATCTAGCCTCCTTTTGCCGTCAGTATAAAAGGCCCTTAAGATGACGAAGATTCAGAGGAGATCATGGCTCGTATTCTGTACTGTGGCGATGCTTTTGTAGAAACTGGCTTTGGGAGAGTGGCTCAATATTTGCTTCCCGCATTAGCAGAAGAGCATGAAGTGGCGGTTTTGGCGGTCAACTTTCACGGCGACCCCCATCCAGAAGCAAAGAACTATACGGTTTATCCAGCCATGCTTCATGGTGCCGATCCATTTGGCTCCCATCGCATCGATGGAGTCATTCAAGCTTTTAAGCCTGATCTTGTGTGGGTGACAAACGACATTTGGATTGCATTGCAACTATGGGAAAAGGCGAAACCCCTCAAGGAGCAGCTTGGTTTTAAATGGTTTGTTTACACTCCCATTGATTCCTACGGTTTGTTCCCAGACCTGGCCAAGCCCATGATGGAGTGGGACGGCCTTGCTACCTACACAGAGTTTGCGAAGAAAGAGCTTGAGCTGATGGGCTACACAAAGCCTGTACGCATCATTGGTCATGGCACTGATTTCACGAAGTTCTTCCCGCTTGACAAGCAGGAATGCCGCAAGAAGCTTGGCGTGCCAGAAGATGTGTTTGTCGTGTTCAATGGCAACAGGAATCAGCCACGTAAGCGCATTGACCTGACAATTAAAGCATTCATCAAATTTGCCAAAGACAAAGACGATGCTCGACTATGGCTCAATATGGGCAGCAAGGACTTGGGCTGGGAATTGGTTCCGCTCTTTAAGCGAGTGGCGCGTGACGAAGGCTTTGATGCCACTGGTAAGCTTATCTTGACAAGCCCGCACTATTCAGTGGACAATTGCCTTCCCATTGAACAGCTTAATCAAGTGTATAACGCTGCTGATATTGGCATTAACACTTGCATTGGCGAAGGATGGGGCTTGGTCAATTCGGAACATGGCGCCACTGGAGTGGCACAAGTGGTGCCGGATCATACAAGCTTGGCAGAAATCTTTGATGAGATGCCTCGCATTGAATGCAATGCGAGCGAAACTGATAGGAACTATGGACTTGAGCGATTGTTGCCAGACCCTGAATGCGCAGCAAACATCCTCACTTACTATTACGAGAATCGCGACATTTTGAAGCAGCATGGACAATGGTGCTACAACCGTCTCCATGAAGAGCCTTTCACTTGGCCCTATATCCAGCAACAACTTAAGGATGCAGTTAGTGAAACGCTTGCTGCAAAGCCTGTCGAGCCTGAATTCAAGGGCTTTGGTACTCCCGCGAAAATTGTCTGATCATGCACATCTCACAAATCTTTCTATCTAATGACCCTTCAGAAGAGCTTAGCTCTTTCCTGAAGTACGCCACCAGCACTATTGATGCCTGCTTTCCTGAAGCAGCACACAAGATTTATAGCAATGAAGAATTGCGTTCTTTTATTGCTGATAACTATGGGGAAGAAGTGGTTTGGGCCTATGACACGCTCACGCCATTCTCTTACAAGGCTGATTTGGGACGCTTTTGTTTGCTGAATAAACTTGGAGGCTGGTACTTTGATATCGGCGTGAGGGCTTTTAATGCAGTGGATCTTGGTGATCGCATTGAATTCTTGGCTTTTCGCGATATTCAGCGCTTTAGTTACACAAGCTGGGCTTGCGCAACGACTGTGCTTTATTCCAAGCCAAACAATGCAGCGCTGCAAACTGCCATTGAAATGATCGTGGCAAACTGCGTGGAGCAATATTATGGCATCACGCCACTGTGCCCCACTGGTCCCACACTTCTAGGCAAGGCGCTTGCTGCGAATGGAAGCCAAGCTAATTTCGTCTACGGCGACTATCTTGAGCTAACGCCTACGCATGACCAGAAGAACCGAGCGTTCGTGCTTCCTGACGGCACGATCATGGCTTGGAGCAAGCCTGCAGGGGGCGGTGATCTTACTAAACTTGGCGCTAAGGGCGTAAACAATTACAACGAACTGTGGGCCGCGAGGAAAGTCTATGCAACCGTCTGACTGCACCATTTACGCCGTGTGCATCCCTGGCGAGGCAGTGCGTTATGAGGCCCGTTCTCGCATTGTTCCCATCATGGGAGGAGCACATGCTTTATCTGGCGATGAGCGTGAAGCGCTCCGCTCACAAGGTTATGTGTTTGATGATGAAAATGCTTCCCTTTCGCGGCTTAATAGTCGATGGGGAGAGCTGTCTTGTATTTCTTGGATGATTCTCAATGCGAACGAAAAAAATATTGGCAATGCGCAATATAGGCGCAACTGGCTGGAGCCAGGAGATCAATGGTACGACGAGAATACGCTGTACTTTCCAGAGCCCGCATTGTTTAATTGCACGCTAGAGCAGCAGTTTTATGGCGGACATTCCACTTTTGATGCCCCCGCTATCACCAGGGAAATTGCAGACTCAGGAAGCTGGATCTTTTCAAGGGAAGAAATTGATGCCATCTGGAATCAAAATAGCTTTATTGGCTGCAACATGGCACGAGGGAGCAATGTTCAATACAAACAATTTATGAGCGCATTGTTTGTTGCACTTGCCCCTATTTGGCATAAGCATGAAGAGCAATTTCTTCACATTGGAGGCTACGACAAGCGGGCATTGGCATTTATTGCTGAGCGCCTCATCACCGGCATGGTCTTGTATCGCGACAAACTTTTTCCCGGCATGAATATTGCCACTGCTCCGATAGGATTCATCCATTGACTATGCTTAAGGAAAGCATTTAGCGCTATGACCAAAAAGGAAAAGCAGGGAAAGATTGCCAAGGTAATGCGCGAGTTCAAAGGGGGCAAGTTGAAGAGTAGCAGTGGCGAGGCAGTAAAGAGCCCGAAGCAGGCACTAGCAATTGCGCTGTCCGAAGCTGGCATGACGCGCAAGCCGAAAGAAGACATGAGCGACGAATACTACATGGGCTTCTTTAAGGAGATGATTGGCGAAGAAGAAGAGGAGGAGGAAGAAGAAATGGATGGGAACTGCGGAAAAAAGCGCTGAGGGGCGACGCTGAAAGTTTCGCCCCTCCTGCTGCTGTGAGAAGCGCCGCTCGACGTGGGCTAGAACTACGCAAGAAACACGGCAAAGGCGGCTTGACAACGCAGGAAGCAGGCAAGCAAGGTATTGGGAGTGGCGTTGCCAGGGCGGGTGACTTGGCTGGTGGCAGCAAGATTAGTTATGCCACAATCAAGCGTATGTCTGCATTCTTTTCTCGCCATGAGAAGAACAAGAGTGGCGGAGAAAATGATGCTGGATATATTGCTTGGCTTTTATGGGGAGGAGATGCTGGTAGGGCGTGGGCAAATCGCATTATTAAAATGGTGGAAAGTCGCAACACAGACCAATGAGCGAATACGTGCGCGTAATCGAGCAAGAAGATGAAGGCATTGGTCTTTTGCAGGCACTTTCCATCCTTTCCTCCAATGAGCATCGGAACACTTCGCGATGGGAATTGGTGGAAAAACAATGCTTCAAGAATGGCAGGCTTGACGAAACCCACATCTACGTGATGAGCGTTTATGAAAAGCCTGACCCTCATTTTGAGCCAACCAAATTCCTCACGTTTGAAATTGAGGCAATGGCAAAATCGTACATCATGGAAGGTATTGAAGACCAGCTTCGTGACATTCGTGGAGAAGATGACGACGACGAGGATTAATCTCTTCGCGTGTTGAGAATGAACGAGGGGTAGCCCATCAGCCACAGCACGCTTATTCCATAGAGACCACTGAGGGTGCGAATTTGCACGCAGTCTGGAGCTAGTTCAGCGCGTTCCATTCGCGAATAAGAACTTTGGCTTGTATGGAGAGCTTGAGCTACGTCCTTCTGAGAAAGCCCGCCATTAAGGCGGGCTTCTTTAATGCGAGAAGCAATCAAAAGACGAGCTTGCTGATGCGGCATCTTAAGCACATCCACATCGCTTTTCTTAAGCAGCAGCATTTCTTATTCAGTCCTGAATAACTGTTTCTATAATAAACAGTTTTTATTGATAAAGTGAATACATGAGCACCACATCTTGTCGCTACGATTTCTCTCCCATTGAGAAATATGAGGTGACGCCTGAAGGTTATCTTCGGGCATGGGCCTCTATCGCTCGCACTGGCATTCAGCTCTACACAGACGCTGACGGCTCCGTGCGTCGTGAATACAGGCCTGAAACAGAAGTGGCTTCTCCCGATAGTCTTGCTTCCTTTGCGGGCAAGGCAATCACTTCGGAGCATCCTCCCGTTCTTCTTGATGCCGAAAATACTAAAGACTACCAAGTAGGATTTAGCGGCACTGAAGTGGTGTACGACAATGGTTTTGTTAAGGCGGTGATGACAATCACCGACCAAGACACCATTGAGCGCATCATGCGTGGCGATGCTCGTGAGGTAAGCGCTGGCTATAGGGTTAATTATGATCCTACGCCTGGCGTTACTGATGGCGGTGAGCATTACGATGGCATCCAAAAGGAAATCCTTGGTAATCACATCGCCGTTGTTCGTCGTGGCCGCGCTGGCCCGCAAGTGAAGCTTCATCTTGATCGCCAAGATGCCGCTGATCCATCTTTAATCCCCAATAATGAGGATCCATCTATGACTGCCAAGGTCAATTTTGATGGCGCCGAGTTCGAGGTGAGCGAGAGCGTTGCTCTGGCGATTACCAAAGAACGGGAAGACGCCCAAATGTCCTACGAGGACATGAAGAAAAAGTACGATGGCATGATGTCCGAAGCTTCCAAAATGAAGGAAGAAATGGACGCCATGCAAAAAGAAATGCAAGGCAAGTGTGATTCCGCCGAGGGTCGCGCTGATGCTCTTGCTGAGCAAGTGGAAGATCTTTCCGCTGAACTTGCTGCCGCCAAGGAAATCAATCTGGATTCCATGGTGGAAGAGCGTGTTGCTCTCGTTGAGAAGGCCAAGCCTGTCCTCGATGCCGCCTATGACTTTGCTGGTAAAACTGCCCGCGAAGTGATGGTTGATTCCATCAAGGCAGTACGTGGTGACGAGCTTGATCTTTCCGAGAAGAGCGACGACTATGTGCAAGCAATGTTTGACACCCTCTCTGAGGGTCGCAAAGATTCTGCCACTACTGACGAGCTGCGCAAAGCCGTAGCTTCCATCGCTTCTCCCGTTTCTGCACCTTCGTCCTACATGGACATGCTGCAGAATGCTTGGAAGAAGCCCCTTTCCATCTCTAAGGAGGCTAAGTAATTATGGCCGTAACTTTCTCTGCTTCGGGCACCGCCTCCGCTGGTGGCGTGCAACAGAGCTACGCTCTCGCGCAAACTGCGCTGCTGGAAGGTCAACTGTCTGACATTCGCGACAACACCATCGGCACCTACGTCAACCAGACTGGCGCTGTTGTTCCTTTCGGCAATCTGGCTGTGTACAACACTGCTGGTACTGTTGCCAACTCTGCTACCACCATTTCTGGCGTTTCTGACACTGTGCTGGGCGTTAACGTCCTCACCTATGTTGATGAAACCGCCCTCGACAGCAACAGCCGTCCTGGTGTGAAGGATCAGCAAGCCATGAACGTGGCCAACGAAGGTGCAGTGGCCGTCTACGTGACCGGCGCTGTTACTCCCGCATCGCCCGTGCGTGTGCTGTATTCCGCTAGTGGCACTGGCAAGGCTGGTCAGTTCTCCCATGCTTTTGCATCGGGCCGCACTGTGCGCCTCGCTAACGCTCGTTTCCTCACCTCCACCACTGGCAGCGGTCTCGCTGTTCTGGAGCTGAATGGTCCGAGTTTCACCCTCTCTGCTGATTCTTGATAGGAGGCTCTTAAAAATGTCTGAATTCCGTATGGATGATGCGGGCCTGTTCCTTGAGCGTCAGCTTGAGTACATTCGCCCCCAAGTTTTTGAAGTGCAGTATGCGGATATTAAATATCCCACTGTGCTGCCCGTCACTGCTGAAGCTGGTCCTGGCGCCCAGACCTTCACCTATCGCATCATGGACTCCACTGGTGAGTTCCGTCTGATTGCTGACGCTGCTGATGATCTGCCCCGCGCTGACATCAGCCAAGTGGAGAAGAGCATCAACATTCGTTCCTTCGGTGGAAGCTTCGGTTACACCGTACAGGAACTGCGTGCTGCTCAAATGGCCAACATCGCTCTGGAGCAGCGTCGTGCTGCTGCTGTGCGTCGTGCCTATGAAGAGAAAGTGGAAAGCCTTGCTTTCTTCGGCGAAAGCTCTGTGGGTCTCGCTGGTTTCTTCAACAACTCCACTGTGGACGTGGTTGCTGCTGACAAGTGGTTCACCACTGCTGGCACCACTGCCCAAGAAATGCTTGAGCTGCTGAACTATGGCGTGACTGCCATCATCAATGGCTCCAAGATGAAGGAACAGCCCGACACCATTCTGCTGTCCTACGCGGATTACAACAAGATCAGCACCACTCGCAATTCCGATTCTTCGGACGTGACCGTGCTGGAATACTTCCTGCGTACCAACCCCTACATCCGTAACGTTGAGCCCATCAACCAGTTGGAAGCTGACAACAGCGTGCTGAACACTGACCGTATGGTTGTGTACAAGCGCGATCCTGAGAAGGTGCAACTGCACATCCCTCAGCCTCTTGAGCTGTTCCCGCCCCAACAGCGTGGTCTGGAATTCATCGTTCCTGCTCATGCCCGCGTCGGTGGCGTTGCTCTGTACTATCCCAAGAGCATGATCTACGTGCAGGCTTCTGCCTGAGGATAGTTGATCAAGAAGAGGGGCGTTAAGCTATTAGCAATTGTTTCTCTTGAACAATGCTGATTGCTTATCGTCCCGAACTTGAAAATCCCCCTCGTGATGCAGGGTTTGGCATTATTACCAAGAGCGGGCTCATTCAACTGACGCCTGGTCTTAATCAGGAAATTCCTGATGAGAAATGGAAGGAAGCGAAGGAAAATGGTACGGTCAAGAAGCTTCTTGCTATTGGTGCCATTGAAGAAATGAAAGAACAAGTGATGGTAGAAGACCTGCCTGAAAATGTTCAAAGCCTTAGCGAACTTCCCCTCACGCAAGCCATTCGCGCCATTGAACTCATCCATGATCCAGATCGTCTGGGTGATTGGAAGAAAATCGAAGGGCGCGTCCGCGTGAGGAATGCCATTGCAAAGCGCGTTGAAGCTATTCGCATTGGGAAAGCCTGATTATGGCAGTCACCTACGCAAGCTTTCTTGAGCGCTTTCCTGAATTCGGTCCACATCCATCTGGCATCGTCAATGGCGCCATTTCAGAAGCTGCTTACGATGCTTCTAGCGATGTGTTCGGGGATCAAACTGATAGAGCAGTAAAGTTCCTTGCTGCTCATATCATTGCCATTCAACTTGCTCAAATGGGCATTCAAATTGGTGCCACTGACGGCAAAGTATATGGCGAGGGGCTTGATGCCACTCAATACGGTCAGGAGTTTAAACGAATGACCAATAATCTTCCTCTTTCTTCCGTTGGGTTTGTCGTGTGAGCAATTATCTAGAGCCACTTGCAAATGCCACTTTGGTATTTAGTGTGGCGTCTGGATATGCGCTTGATGCAGAAACTGGCAATTATGTGCCAGTTGCCACTGGAGTGACGTTTTACGCCACTTTAAAACAAAAGAATAACCCTCGTTACGACCAACTTCTCGGGGCTGACATGACTGCCGTCTACATGGAAGGCAGAATGACCAGCCCCCTTACTTTATCCGGCGTAACTGTAGGAGATTCTGCCCAGGCTACGATCAATGGAAGGGAAGGAAGGTTTGAACTGTTGCCGAACGAACAAATTGCTATTCACTATTGGCAGTTCTTAGGCACGCCAGTCAGGGGAATTTTTAGACTGATTGGCAAAGGAAGCGTGGACAACGCTTAACTCTCTTCTTCCATTGAGGAATTTCTCATGCTCTACCATCCCACTGAGCTAGTGAAGAGCCAGGACGTGATTGTCCGCGTTGGCTCTATTGGCGGCACTTCTCGTCCTGTCATCACTCAAAGCGGCGCCACTTTCACTGTTAGCGGCGCTCCCACTCTCTACACTCTGCAAGCAGCTACTACTGCCTCTGTTGCCTTTAACGATGGCAACCAAGAATTCTACCTGCTGGGCGGCGGTGGTTTCGCTGATAGCGTGGTGGTTACTAGCCAAGCCACTGCATCCATCACTTCCTACTTCCAGAAGGACGTGGATGGCACAGTGTTCCTGCCCAATAGCTTTGACGAAGCATTCCAAGCGATTAGCTCTGCGCGTTACGACAAGAATGCTGAAGTGTACGTTGAAATTAACAAGCAGCTTGGCGCTTCTGGTACTACTTTCTATTACGACCGCGTTGCCTATGTCGGCCGTGTGATGAACTACAATGAGAGCTATCCTGCTGATAACCTCGTAGAAGTTACTTTCGATCTGATTAGTCGTGGTCGCATTGGTATTCACCAGAACGCCTCAGAGACTGGCAGCATCATTCCAACTGCTCCTAATTCCTGATTCTTTCATTGAATCTTCGCTAGCCTGTCTCCTATGGGGACAGGCTTTTTAATGAACATTTCTCAGCTTCGCGATACGATTACTACGCTTCTTTCTGCGTCGCCCGACTTGATCGGCACCTACACATTGCCAAATAATTCAACGATTCCTGCGGTGTATGTAGTGGGTAGGCAAAGCGTGCCAAAAGAATGGAAAGTGAAAGGGCTAGAAGTGACGATGCGAGAGTTTCCTGAACTTGCGCCTCGTTCTCCATTGGGAGGCACGGTCAAGGTGACGCAGGTTTGGGAAGTAGTATTAGTGCAATATACGACTAATAGCAATACGCTTGCTTTGGCGATGGACAGAATGGTGCGGAGATTTCCAGATGCTACGCCACGATTTTTCCCCGGCGATGATATTGCTTACGAACGTTGCCGCTTTTTGATTCCCGATTTAGTTCTTCGTAATTTAGTGGCACCATGAGTGGAACTATTGTTGGCGGAACAATTGTTAATGCCAAGACTTTGGAAGCAAAGCTTGCCAAGGCTTTTGAAACGTGGACACGTTTTGACGTGAACGATTATTTTCGTAATCAATTCTTAGAAGACAAATGGAATTACGACGGTGAAACAGAACGTAAAAGTGGAGAAGTAGTCACAAGTCCTCGTAACATCTTTGACTTGGGAGATCTTTACAGAAGCGGACGCGACAGTTTTTCCATCTCGCAAGGTGGCATTGATATCACTGCATCATGGGACTGGGATGCTAAAAATAGCAGTGGACGCGGCTATGCATGGTATGTTCACGAGGGACTAAGTACCAATCTTTCCCCACGTCAATGGACAGATGTATTCCAGCAAAAGGATTTGTTTGGCAGTAGCCAAGTGAGTAAAGACCTTAAGATGCGCATACGCACGGCACTAAACAAATGAAGATTGATTATTTATGGAGCGAAGATAATACAGCGCATGCAATTAATTGTCTTGTTGACGGCACCGCATTGGAGGTGGGCATATTGTGCCTTATTTCCTGCAGAGAAATGACCATTAGAATTGGCAACGACAATCATTCAATGCTGGTTGAAGTGCCACCAGAATTTCGTTCTTCTCATGAGCGAGTGAAGGTGTTCAACGCATTGCTTAACATTCTTGATCATGAGCAAATACAGCTTTCTGATTCAAACCAAAACTGAAGGTTATTTTGAGCTGCTGCCCGAAATTCGCCTAAAGAAATATGGTAGTTGGCTTGTTGCTGAATCCATTGAACAAGAAGAAATCAGCAAGCTGCAAAGTCAAGCTACCATCCGTGCCGTTCAGCTTGCCAAGCGCATTGCCGCATCGCGTGAGATCCCTCTTGATGAGGCTTTCGCGCTTCTGCAGGGCGGTGGTTCCATTACTGAGGCCGAACTGCTTTCTGAGTTCACTGAAGAGACTCTGAGCATGATTACGAGTGGCTCGTCCGTAGAAGCCACAAATGCTCGTATGGTCACCGCTTTCATTCGTTCTCGTGGGCAGGGCCTGATTGATGGCGGATGGCAAGATCTTTGCGACTGGGAAATCGAAGACACTAAAAACCTTCCGCGCAAGACCATTGCGAAAGTGGTGGAATTCATTGCTGAAGAGCAGAATGCTGAGACACAGGAGGCCGTAGAAGCAAAAAAAGCGACGAAGAGGAATTCTCCTCAGTAGCAGAAAAGCTTGAAGCGCGAGCTAGGCAGCAACTTAAGAGCCTGACAGATTGGAACGAAATCTATTTCAGGCTTTCAGCTTCTGACTTCAAAGACGAGCGATGGAGTGCCAACAATTTTGGCCTCCAGAAGCTTGATGACGTTAAGCGTGCATTGAAATATCTTGATCGTCATGACATTGCAAAATATAATGTCAGCAGTGTAGCCGTTGCCAAACTTGGCACAATGGCGGCGGGTATGATGGCGGGCAAGAAGAGCAAAGTAAAACCAGAGGATTTCTTGCCGTTTGATACGAAGCAAATCAAGAAAGAAGATGGCGTTACGGATGCAAGCTTGATTGTACTTCAGCGTTTGATGAAGACAAGAAGAATGGACGGACGTGTTATTGCATTGCTTGCTGATGAGATGAAGGGATTTGCTGGACGTAATCAAGAGCAATGATTATAGAATAAAGGGAAAGTAAGCGAAAATTAAGATGGCAGCTCAAGACGCCGAACTGAAGCTTAAGGTAAGTCTTGACCTAGCCTTCTTTAGACAGCAATTAGCGGGTCTTGGGCAGGCCGCTGCTGGTACTCCATTGCCAGTGCAAATTAGATTTGATAGGCGTACTGTACAGAATGAGCTGAATGCTCTTGGCGCCAATATCAGACGCAGAAATTACACGCTCAATGTCAACACTAATTTAAAAGCTGA
>Ga0115027_10000005_pt1 | contig 28215 bp, 38 predicted proteins | sample Open_0915_D1_FD_83879 | JGI IMG/M metagenome (GOLD analysis project Ga0115027, IMG submission 83879) | Wetland microbial communities from Old Woman Creek Reserve in Ohio, USA - Open_0915_D1 | ecosystem: Environmental > Aquatic > Freshwater > Wetlands > Sediment ...
ATGAACACCACTGAGCTAGACAAGCACTTCGGTTACACCTGCTCGGGCCTTTGGACAAGGTCTAAGCGGAAGCTCAAGGAAGAACTGAATCATCTAGAAGGAGCAGTGTAATGCCCAGAGGCGATGGTAAGCGTCCCGGTGAACGTCGTAATACTGTACCGACTGGCGCTCGCCCACAGGAGCCCAGCAAGCAACTCAGTGATCGTCAGGCTGAGTTCGACTCGCAGAAGGACACCTCCGGTGAAACTCGTCCGGGTAGCCAGCGGAAGGGAAACTCGAACTGATGAAGCTCGATAGCTTTCACAAAGAAATGATCTCCAAGGGCTGGACGATCACGATTGAGCCTTATGGCAAGTGGGCCAAGACTATCTTCACTCCTCCCGAGAAGAAGTAGGTATCGAGCCAATGAAGGTAGTAGTCGTAGCTAGTACCTCGATCGATGACTTCACGATTCAGAAGAGTGGCTATGCCCTCCAGATGAATACTCCCCTAGCTCAATCCACGAGGCCTCCGCTATACAACTCAGATGGCTCCGTGAGCCAGTACTTCAGCGATTGGTTTGAGTCGCACTGTATCAGCGATGCTGATGAGCTAGCCGAGATGGCGGGTAGGCTCTGCTATCAGTCCTTCCACCGGCCGAACCAGAAGACTGCTGAGAACAGGGACTACCTCGCTCACATCATCGAGGTTGGACACTTCTCCATCCTTGAGCACGCTAGTGTTACGTTCTACGTTGAAGGTGTCAGTCGGGCGATGCTCCTCGAACTTGAGCGCCATCGGCACCTCAGCTTCTCAGTAGTCTCTCAGCGATACGTTGATCACAGCGACGCTCAGATGATCGAGCCTCCGATCGTCAAGGAGATGGGTGTGGCTGGACGTTCAGCCATCGGTACTCATATGCTCCGAGCCCAAGATCTCTACGTCGATTTGGTTGCGCGACTCCAGCAGCTAGGCTACAATCGAAAGGAAGCTCGTGGAGCGGCACGATGTGTCCTTCCCGAGGGTACCGAGACGAAGTTCGTTGTCACCGGCAATCTCCGAGCGTGGAGAGAGATCATCGGTAAGCGGAATTCTCCTCATGCTGATCAGGAGATCCGAGAGTTCGCTCAGCTAGTGCTCGGACACCTGAAGAACTACGCTTCCAACTCGATGCAGGATTTGGAGATCTGACCACGATGAAGGTATGTAAGACTGTGAGTCCCGTTCGATTTGAAGTCGAACTCAGCCCTACTGATTTCAGTGTCCTACATAGTGAACTAGACAAGATCTCTACTGCCTTTCAGGGCAGTGCGTGCCTAGAGATTCCTGAGGTATGGGATCTACTTCTAAAACTCAATCTCGATCGTGTCGTGGAGAAATTGTGAAGTTCAAGGGTGCGAAGCTGACGAAGTCAGGCAAGAAGTACGACGTCACTCTACGACTGACGAAGGAAGAGATCGGCACTCTAGCTGATGGGATCAGCTCAAATTTCGAATGGGGTAAAGCATCAGTTGGCTCCGAGCGCTTCTGGGAATCGGTTCATGACGTTCTAATCAATACCGACTATGGTGTCGGCATCCTAGAAGTGGTAATCGATGAAGATTGAAGTCAAGAACACCCCGGTGTACTCGATCGAGCTAGATGCCTCTGAGGCTACTCTACTCGTGGCACTGTTCGAGAAGCTGAACTTCGCTCGCACTAGCGTAGAAACTCAAGACTTCTTCTACGGTCTGTTCGAGGGACTCGGCACCTTAACGATCGCCGAAGATAACTCTGGATCAGATGACGCAGTCGAGAACGTCTTCGTCAACTAATCAGAACGTAGAAGGAGAAACATGATCCGCCTAGTTCGTGATCGTCGTGATGCTGGTGACGTTGTCAAGGAGATCGTTGACAACGCAGTAAAGAAGTCAGATACCAAGAATGGATTTGGCGTAGTTGAGATTGTTGTCGACTTCGACGACTTCATTGAGAACAACGAGGGTGAAGTCACCTTCCACGCTTGGCAGCAACATGGTGCCATCGTGAGTGCGGTTTGGCGTTCGCTAGGCTAGAATGCAGAAAAGTCCCCAGCTCCTCTCGGAGTCTGGGGGCATCTGTGTTTCTACGGCTCTGGGTTCTCTTCGATCTCAGCAGCCTCGGGAACCTCTTCAACGATCGGCTCCGGATTCTCGACCTCTTCGCCATCATCCTCGAAGGCTGACTCTTGGAGGAGCTTGGCTGTAGGGACAACCTTCCGGCGTGCAACCTCTACGGCAGGGACCACTAGGACCCCCGCAGACACGGTCAGGATTAACGCTAACGTGTCTTCAGTAACGTAGCCTAGTGTGGCTAGGCCTCCGAGAACTACGACGAGGACAGAGTAAATGTAGACCCGTACTGGCTCGCGCTTGATCACGTTTAGAACGGACATCAGGCCACCCCGCCTAGGAGCTTGCCTACGGCAGCAGCGTCATCGCCGAGTAGAACCCGGAGGGCAGCAGCCTTCTCAGCAGGAGTCTTGTCGGTGTCTGAGAAGTCCAGCTTCCCCAGCTTAACCTCGATCTTCTGGACGGTCTCCCAGATGTAGTCGAGCTCAGTCTTCGTTGACACAGCACCCCAGCCGTTCTTCGCAAGCCGCTTGCCGGCTGCACTAGCGTAGGGCAGAACTTCGTTCAGAGCCTCGGCAGACAACGTGTCCTCCTTCTTCGTAACAATCTTCTTCTTGGTCAGTGGTGCACCGGCGAGAACATCGAAGACGTTCTTCACGGTGTTGTAGTCGTTAGCGAACTTCCTGAAGAAGCTGAAGTGGATATGCCAGAGATGCGAGTCATCAGATGATGCTGAACTCCAGCTCGTTGCTAGTCCACTCTTAGTCAGGCCGAACACTCGGCTTCCGTTGATGGTGCCGTAGAACTCACGGACACACTCAAGTCGAGAGTCGTTAGGGTCGAGAGCTGACTTCCGGAGGCGAGAGGTATACAACTTCATGTATTTCGTGGAGAAGCTGATATCCATCGCGCTGCACGCTCCGATAGGACCCTGCTTATCCAGAGAGAGCTTGACTGAGTAGTCGTTCCTCGGAACGCTATTCCTTCCACGGTGATAGCCGTAGGTGTGTAGCGAGTTCCCACGGATGCCACTGGGACGACATCCCGGTAGCTTCTTGTCGCACAGCGCCAACAGCTTCTCTAGTGCATCTGGAGCGTAATCATTGTACGCCATCGCTCCCCCTTCGTATTGCTTCCAATGTTTTCATCTGAAGTCGGAGCCCACCGACACTAGCTTCGAGAGAATGAATGCGCAGCCGGAGAGCGTCGTTGTCTTCTCTCAACGCTTTCTCAGATGCCTGAGCCGTGTTGAGTATACCCTGCATCATCAGGAGAGCACCCTCAGCGCTTTTCACCATGATCGAGTCTCTCTCGGCACAACTCTTAGTCTTGCCGTCACGGTCGGAGACTCGTCTGTCGCGGAACTCTCGAAACCACTTCATCAACTGAGTGAATCCGATTGCGGTAGCCACGAAGAAAGATATGAGTGATAAAAGAGTACTAACCCCCACATTCATTCTTGTGCTCCCTAAGGTGTCGCAGTCCGATCTTCTGTATCGAGATCAATCTCCCGAGTACCCAGTACCTAGCTGCCATAGCTAGAGTGAAGAGCACGAAGACAAGTAGAGAGACGAAAGATTGAGGAAGTGACTCCACTAGCGCAAGAGAGAAAGTTCCAACGGTTGTCATCAGAGCAAGAACCCCGATGCGTTCGAGTCGGTACTCAGTGAGTGCGATACCAATGAACGCTAGTGCACCGCCAGCAGTGAGCCCTGCTCCCCAGAGATAGATCGTGAATCCGGGGAATAGGAGAAGGGCCGCTGATGGGGCAAGGTTGCCTGGAGAGGCAAGAACGCCAGTCCCAGAGAAGATGCAGATGACCGAGAGGAAAGCCTCGATGGAAGTGAGTACGAGAGCCGGAATGACGCGAGTAAGAATCCGATTCGGTAGCGTCTTCCACATCTCATCCTCCTTAGTGACTAGGACCTTGGTAGGTGAAGTTGACCGCCGGACAAGCAGATCCAGCAGATAGAGTCTTAGAGACTCCAGTGCCCTGAGTCATCGTGACCTCGAAGTAGTCAGTCGTGCCGTTAGCAGAAGCGCTGATACTAGTACCAGCGCTAGCGACTGCGACGGCAGTAGTCCCGACGTTCCAGAACTGGGAGCCAAGGAGTACGGCACCATTCTTGTAGACTGAGATACTGACATTGTGATCGGCGTTGAAGGCGACGAATCCAGCTTGTGCTGAGATCTTGTACCTCCCTGGAAACACCGGAGTGATCCGTTCTGGGTTTGTAATCAGAGAGTGGCAGAGGTACGGATCGTAGTCTTCGGTATCCCAAGTGACAACTAGACTCGTCGTAGTCGACTGCTCAGCGAAGGATCGTAGCTGACAGACGTCCACTCCAGGAAAAGGAACCCAGACTCCAGGGGGACCGTAGAACATCGGGCCAGTGCCGGTGACGTAGCAAGCCATGCCTTGAACTGGCGCTGCGATCTTCAAGTCTCGACTGGAAGTGCTAGTAAATCGAGGAATGAGCAGGCCATCGATTACATCTACGGACGGCTTCACGGCCTCTTCTACGTCTGGCTCATCTCCGAGTTCAGGCCACGGAATATCGTTGATTGCTGTGTACTGAGTCACGAGTCCTCTTCTTTCAGTCGATTGAAGCTAGAGAGATACTGCCAACAACTCGCATTGCGATCGTCAGTGGCATGCCCTTGCCCTTGATACAGAGAAGGGAAGACCCAACCGTAAGTCCAGTGACGTGAGCTCCCTTGGGAACGAATCGAGCCTCAGTGCCGTCAGCCAGTTGAATCCTGCTGAGATTAGGATCAACCACCTCAGCGGCAATGAAGGATGCGTAGACGAACGGAGAGATGACGTTACCGAGTTCAGACCGAAGAACTCTCCTTGCTTCTCTGCCGATGGCGTCAACTAGATCGTTGGCTGACATCAAGACTCCTTCGTGTAAACGATAGTCAGGATCGGCTCTACTGAGCCTCCGCCAACTCCTTCGCAGATACCCCGATACTTCTTGTTGTTGCTTGTACTCGGCCCGAGGGAGATACCAGTAGCAGTGCCGTTCTTGAAGGCGTTACCGATGGTAGTCCCAACGTTAACCGCTCGCCTACCGGGTGAGGGCCAGCCTATTGAGCGGACGATATCTTGAGTGACGTTACCGTCAGCCCAAGTCGCAGGCTCAGAGGCGTAGTTGTGATATCCGATCATCGCAGTGCCGCCGTACGTCGTAGCCCACTCCTTGAAGTACAGGGTGACGTAGCAAGCTGAGATGTATGCATCGGTCAACTGGTTCTGGATATCAATCTCATCGAATCCGATTAGAGAGCGCATAACCCCTTGGCCGTCATCCTTGAAGCCTTGGTAGCAGAGATCGCCGTACGCTACCACCTTGTTGAGAGCTCCATTATAGCTCGCGGACCACGCACCGTGGAACTCCGTCGTGTACTTCAGTGGATTTAGCGGAGGCCCTGTCGGCCCAGTGGTCTTTCCGGTAACTGACTTCGAGGAGATAGACTCGATGCCAGCGTGATCTATTGCGACCACGTGGAATGCGTAGCTAGTCCCACCTGGCAAGCCAGTCACAGTAGCCGAAGAAGTAGTTACTGTTGTAGCTACAACATCACCACGATAGACGTCGTACTGCTTGATTGGGTTTCTACCTGGTGTGCTCGCGGTCCAATCAAGCGACACTGAGCTATTGGTCGTACCAGTGACCACTAGATTGCTAGGTGCCGATGGCTTGATATCGAGCAGAACGCTGGACTTCTTAATCTTGATGCTGCTTGTCTGTCGAGCTGGAGAAGTCCTAGTCTCACCAGTGAACTCTCCACCGGCAAGGGGGAAGACGAACGAGTCGAGTAAGTGAACCTCGGTGCTGTTGTCCTGGAAGTGGAAGAGGACGTAGTCCCCGTCATCAAGAGCTGGGTTGGAGACCGCAGAGAACGACAATCCACGGCTGTATCCCAACCGCCCCCTCAGTTCGCTCACAGCGGCATCAGCACACTGAGCCGAGGTAGCTAATAGGGAGTTATCAACCCGGAAGATTGACTTGCCAAATGTACCGTTGTAGTACGTCGGAGACAGTGGGTCGTTGTCTGTTGCGATAGCGAACGGCTGAGATGACTTGCCATCCGGTACAGCGCCGTAGACGATTACGCCGTTGTAGGTCTGCTTCCTGTCGATCGACCTCTGGGCAGAAACGAGGATACCAGTTGGTCTCTCGTTGACGTGAAGATTGCTGGAGCCAACAACCTGGCTGAATCCTTTGCCGGTGTTGAACGTCCAGACGGTTGCTTCCAGTGTAGCCGTCGGATCCTTGATCTCAGTAACACGGAGCACTCCATCTCTATCGAAGTACGCCTCGGCTCCCATCGTCTGAGCACAGACGCGGATGACTTCCCACCGATCATCATCGAATGTTGAGCCACCAGGAAGACGCGCGTTCGGTAGATCTGCATCGATATCGACAAGGCCGGTAGGGATGACGTCTCTCACGATGGACTCGATGACATCCTTAGCCCAGTAACCAGAGAAGTCTCTGCTGGCAGACAGCCTAGCCCGGTGAATGAACTGGGATCTATCCATCAATTCGAGAGTAGGGAACGGCGTACCGTCCCCCTCACTCCACTCGAATCCATCGATGGTGAAGATTCCCATCCTAACTAGCTCTTCACTTCCGTTGGGATAGACGATCCCTGAGAGGATCTCGATCTCCATGCCGAAGGGATTAGAGCTAGTCGTCTTGAACAGATCAACCAGTTCACTCGTGCCGAGCGTGACGTTGGCAGTACGACGAACATCGCTGTTGCGATCAACAGAGATGCTGCCATCTACGATAGGGACGTTGTTGAACAGGATCGCAGTTCCGAAGGCATCCCGAACTCGAAGGAGTGTTTTCCTTCTCCCAGTTGTACGGATTGCCAACTGGAACTTCTCCGATGTTTCAATCATGGCGTCCCTCCCTAGTTGTAGCTATACCGGTGGCTTATCTGTGTCGACAAGAACACTAAGCCAATCGACATGTGTTGTGTCAACGCTAGTCCATGTCAAGTGATCGACATCAAGTAGAGTCTGCCAAGTGAACAAGCTACCCGCTGTAACCGTCGCGGGAAGTCGCTCAACCTGCCTGAACTCGATCGAGTACAGATACCTCGGAACTCTTTCATCTCCGATAGCTCCTACTCGACCTGGAGTCATCTGAGTTGCCAAGAAGAAGAAGTCTGGGATACCGGAGTTCCTCATAACCGACTGGAACATCAGTGGTTGGCCCTCTGAGAACAGAGTACGGAGAGCCAGCCCAGCAGCTTCCTGATCGAGGATGTTCATACACTGGAAACTCCCAGTCATTCCCTCCATCACATCAAAGGTGATGACCGGATCTTGCACACCTAACACTTTGGCTTCTTGGAGAATTCTTAGAGCCCTAGTGAACTCCTTGAACTCCGTAATCTGTACCCTCCTGCTTAATCCTGGGTTGCCTACAGAGCGCACTACGACTCGATGGAACGGAACTTCAACTGTCACTGGAGCCGATTGAACCGACAGAGTGACGTCTCCGTTCACATCTAACGCGAACGCGGTGTACACGACTGCCTCATCTAGGGGCATCTCGTAGTCAGGCTGATAGTAGGAAGCTGAACTCGGAGTCACCCCGCTGAGACCCCTCACTACCTGGGTCTCGTATAAGTTGCCAACGTGACTCCGATCCACCCGGATTGAGGGGTAGAGGTGACCATCGGTGACAGTCACATCTACTCCAGGGGAGTCGAGCGAATCGTTCTCAACCGCAGTGATACCTAGGCTCACGGTACTCTCCTACCCCTTCCAAGAACGCTAGCAGTGCGCCTGTTCGACTGGTCAACTTCAACCTTTACGATATCGGTGATCTCCTTGTCGCCAATGAACACCTTGATCGTCGGAATCGCATCGGAGCCAGAGATCCTCTCCTCGAAGGCCTTAGCTTGTGAGTTGTTCAGAACGAGCTCAGGCTTACCCGAGAAGTTCTTCGCCGTGGTGTCAGGTGCAAATGGGCCACCGTTATCCATGGCCCAGTGAACATTGCTGCCCACAGCGCCCTTGCCCGAAGCCTTCTTGGTGCCCTTGTCATCTCCCCTGAGCTTGCCGAGGAGCTGAGCTACGAGCACGTTCGCAGAGGCCTTAGCGGCTTCACTGAAGAAATCATCCCCAGGAATCTTCATGACCAATGGAGCAATCACCTTGTTAGCCACTGACTGAGTTGAATCAGCAAGTTTTCCACGGACCAAGTCAGAGCCACCGATGCGCTTCCTGAGTGCATCAAATCCACTCTCCCCACCTAGCTTCTGCATCTCATCCTTGGTGAGAATACCTTCGCCAGGTGTCAGCATCGCCGAGACAGTGTCTTTGTTACCACTGCCTGGCACAACTCCACCGGTAGCGTACTCGATCGGCTTGATGTCCGGAAGGCTAACACTCAGGCCCATGGCAGTAGAGATGCCATTCACCATAGTCTTCAGACCCTTGTCGTACACGCTGGTGATGAGGAAGTTGACTGGCTTCGCAGCGATTGCTCTGAGCGAATTGAAGATAATCTTCATCGCGTCCATCTCAATCGCTAGAGCTGATTTCATAGCTCCAAAGACTGTCTTCGAGGTCTCTACAAGAGCCTCTCCGAATGTACTGAAGGTAGAGAATAATCCACCCCAGAATCCAGTCCACTTGCCCTTGACCCATCCGATAAAACTATCGAAGGAGATCCTAGCGTTGGTCCAGATCGCATTCCACTTGAGCGCAATAGTCACAGATAGGTTATTGAGAATGGTTGTCCAAGTCACAATAATCAACTGATTGGTGCGCTTCAGTGATTCCTGCATCAGTCTGAAATCTTCGCGTAGGTACATCGCAGCAGCTTCCTTCGCTGCAACCCACAGAAGTCCCCAGTCTAGATTCTGATACTCAACGAGAGTCTGTCTGAACGACTCCTTGAGTACCTCTTTATCGACTAGGCCAGTCTGATCTGCAATCTCGATCGCTAGCAGTACGGCTAGTGCTCCACCGATTACACGGACACCTACACCAAGAGCTGAAGCTAGTCCAGCCTTCCACGCGGCACCAGATAGCTTGCCAGCCTTAGTGGCCTGACTTCCAGCACCTACGACACCAAGTCCACCAGCACCAGACATCAGCTTAGCAGCAGTGAGCATCTCAGCTCCAGCAGCAGTCTGAATCTTAGCGGCCTGCAACATCGTCCCGCCAGCAGCAGCAGTTCCGCCACCCTTGCCTAGAGTTCCAAATGATGAGAGTGTAGGAAGCTTCAATCCCCGAAGGGTATTCAGCGTCCTGAGGGCTGCGATGAGTCCGATGATAGCAATTAGGGACTCTGGATTCTTAGAAGCCCATCGAATCATACCACCGAGAGCATCTGAGATCCCCTGCATAACCTTGGCGGTCTCAGCGGGATACTGTATCGCTAGAGCTCCGAGCAAAAGAAGAAGAGGATTTGTCTTTGTCAGTATCGAAGCGCCCTTGAGGATCAAGAACATAGCTCCGAGTGCCTTCAGTGCATCCTTCGCCTTACCGTAGTCGAAGTTCTTCAGGAATTTCACAAAGCCAGAGAAGAACTTCTTCAACTTCTCTTGTCCCTTGGCTGAGTTCACGAAGTCAGCGAGCCGATCAGTTAGATCAGCCAGCGTGTTCACTAGACCTGAACCACCGGGAAACGCAGCCTTTAGAACACCGAGCAAGATCCTGCCTACGTTACCAGTGAGAGTCCACCATCGTGACATCTCATCACCAGCACGCTTGAAGAACGCAACTAGTTTAGCCTGTCCGATCTTCTTGACCCACTCATCGAACCGTGTAGCTAGCTTAGCGAGATAGTCTGCGAACCGAACCAGCAGAGGACTGCTAGCAGACAACAGCGGCATCAATCCAGAGAGAAGTTTGATGAACGCGACTCCGAGGGAATCGAAAGCCTTAGCGTTATCATCCATGATCTTCGAGAAGTGCTTCTTGAAGGCCTTAGATGCCATGTACTCGCCGAGTGCAGCCGTAGTCTTGCCGAGAGAGCCACCAAGCTTAGCGACCTTCTTAGTCATCAAGTCCATGGTTGATGCACCGGACTTGCCCTTGTCGGTCACTCGCTTCAAGAAGGTGATGAATCCCGGAAGAGTCTTCGCTTCGATCTGACGACGCCAACCTTCAGCTTCGTCCTTCATCCCACGAAGGGTATGGTACATCTCTCGTCCAGCAGGAGACATCTTGTCTAGAAGAACCTTTAGCTGAGCCGCAGCAGGGTTGACTGTCTTGAGGGCTTCTGCTTGCTGAGCAAGCGTTGTGTTGAGCGACTCTTGAGATGACTGGACTGCCTCTTGTGCAGACCTAACTACCTCAAGTGCATCTACGTAGTCCTTCTTGGCAGATACGACTCGACTCGATCCCTCTATGCCATCCTTTTCGGCCTTCTTAAGATCCTGTACTCCTCTGGCGCGATCACGGATTACATCGTTGAGAGAAGCCTCAGCTCGCCTTACATCGAGTGCAGCTTCCTTGCGATCTAGAGCTGAAGCTTTGACGTCCTGATTTGTCTCAGCTTGACTCTGTCTCGATCGCTCAAGAGCAATACGAGCACCATCTTCATCTAGGGCGTAGCCAGAGACGAGGTCTCTTAGATCCTGAAGATCTCGCTTCGCGTCTGCCCTAGCTTTGTTGATGTCAAGCTGTGCAGCACGAGCACCCTTCTGAGCGATAGCCACATGCTTCTCTGAGATGGCGATAGACTTCTGTGCGGAGATGATCGCCTTGGCATTACTAAGTCGTGTTGCCGCATTCTTGGAGGAAGACTGAACTGCTTGATCGTCTAGAGTACTGGCCTGCTTCAGTGCTTGAGCCACTCCGAAGAACGCACCCACAACTGCTGCGATAGCTCCAGCAGCACCGATAGATGCAGCGCCAACAGCAGTAAGAGACAGAGAAGCCATTCCGGCAGAAGAAGCAACTGCTATCAAAGCTGGAGAGAGAGCAACGGCAGAAGAGATCAATCCCTGGAATAACATCCGAGGCATCTTCTGAAAAGATCTGAAGAGTACGCTCGAAGCCCCTGAGGCTTCCGTCAGACCACTAGCTAGATCCTTGAGATCACTACTATCTCTACTAGACGATCCAGAAGAGCGTGAACTAGAACTAGTCTTGGTCTTGACGTCAACATTGACGGTCGCTGCTGCACCAGCTAGTTTAGCTGCACGTCGGACATCCTTGATTAGGTTTGCGGTAGCCCCTGCTGTGATCTCGAATGAAGGCTTGATTACAGCGATCTTGCTGAGCTTGTCAACTGTTGATTTGACCTTCTTGGTCGCAGTTGTCAGCGATGCCTTGTCGAGATCAATCTTCAGTTTGACCTGAGCTGTTTTGCTCATTCCAGAGACAGCAGTACGGACTCTCTGCTTCACTGCATTCAGACTTGGGGTATCCAGCGTCACCTTCAGCTTGATGTCGTTGGTCTTCGCAATCTTCGAGACAACTGCTCGGACTGCGGTGTTCAACTTCTTAGCTGAGGTCTTGTCTAGCTGTAGATCGACGCCAATTGATACCTGTCTAATTTGATCTGACATCTAGCCCCTCCTATGGTGCTTCATCAGAAGTCAGTATGTCTACTGCCCTCCGTAGTGGCGCGTACTTAAGCACTGGAGTGGTACCTCCAGCTAGCGCTCCGAACTCAACCATCGCTGCGCCCGGGTCGGTGTTGCGCACGAACCATCCGTCTTCATTGCTACCAGAGGTGAACGACGCCAGATATTTCGGAGGTGAAGTCTCCGAGGCCTTCATCGATCCCTTAGACTGAGAAAGAAATACGGCCTTCGCCATGTCAATGATGTCATCACAGACGCCAAAAGCGATGACTTCCATCTTCTTAGAGCTTCGCGCCAGAGCCAAGATCTCCTTCTCAGTGAGATTCAGATTCACATCAGCGAACGACATCTCACTACCTCTTTCTGCCATGAGGCTTGCCGATTCCACCAGTACCAAACATACTCATTAGATCGGCTGGAGTTGCGAACACTTCCTCTTCCTTCGGATCTCCAGGGCGCCTACTCTGATTCGGGATGTCCCGAATTACCTGCTCCCACTCACTTCGCTTACTGAACTGCCTTCCGGCAGCAACAGCAGAGAAGTAGGCAATCTGCTGGCCGACATCACGCACATCAGCTAGGAGATGCTCTTGGTGTCCCCAGATCGTTTCTTCTCCTAGAAGGTGCTTCCAGATACGAGCATCCTGAGGGAGTTCCTTGATGTAGCTGATGAGCCTACGGACCGTTAGGCCCGTTCCCGGCTTCCAGAGATCGTGGAGGTCAAGCCCGTACTCACTTCGTAAGTCAGCATCGAGCTTGACCACCGCGACGTCGTCCTTCAGAAGGGCTATCAGCTCTCGGAGTTTCCCGAGGTCAAACCAGCCTGACTGAGCACCTCTTCTAGCAGATTACCGAGATCCTTAACCTTCAGGCGAAGACCCTTGACAGCCTTCCACTGATTCGGGCCTAGTAGATCAGCGAGCAGAACTGCGAACTGCTCCCGCTCGAAGGCTTCCATGACCTCTAGCGGCCAGTCTTCCATCGACTTCGGGATCTCTAGCTCTAGCCCACGGAACTTGACAGCGGTTACTTCTTCGGTAGCTTCAGCCTTCAAGACCTCGGCAGTGGTGATCTCAGACATCTTAACCCTCCTGGGGTTGCGTTAGTTAGGTGGATCAGGATTAGCTTGCGGGGATCAAGATGGGGTTGTTCGTGAGCAGGTAACCAGTGACGCCATCGTCATCAAGCGCCTTGAAGGTCAGACCTGAGTTCGTTGAGTCACCACGGACCAGGTTCATGGCCTCGCGGTCAGTCATCTGAGCTCTCGGGACAACCAAGCGGTAGTCGTAGCCCTGGTTGTCAGTCCACTCGATAACGAGCAAACGCTCTTGGGTGCCGGGGTTCGAGGAGATGTCCAGCCGGCCAACGCCAGCAGAGTTCGTCCACTCGGAGCCAGCGAAGAACGCTGAAGTGACAACCTGATTGAGCTCCATCAGAGTGAAACTGATCTCGAACACGAAACCAGTGATCATGGATAGAATCGGAGCAACAGTCTGCCACGCCATGACGTCTTCAGTTTCGACACTCGGGGTTAGTGCGACACCATCGGGAGTGGCATAGCCGAACTCCAGAAGTAGAGCATCGAGGGGAGTGGTGATGTCGTCCGGCTCGGCGGTGCCAGTCGGCGCGACGAAGATGTGACCGCTCGGGGCGGTACGGACGGCAGCAGCGGAAAGAGCCATTGCGTACTCCTAACTAAGAAGGGTTGGCATGCTAGCTTCATCGATCATTACGACCAAGCGTAGCGAAAAGATGTACCGGAATGAGACGTCTTCTAGCTTGTCAGGAATCCTCAAGATCCCGGTCTCTTCCTTCACCTGACTCAGGGAACAGCCCCAAGCTTTCGTACCGATTGCGCGAAAGAACGAAGCCTCTAAGATCTCGGCAACATCCCTTGATGTGTTCCTGCTCTCTGATCGAACCTCGAAGTCGATCCTCGGCTTGTTGATTACGTTCCAACCGGCCTTAGATCCACCCTCCTGAGACAACACGATCCAGCGCATCCCAGAGTCGTATCCACGCAGATCCGTAGATACCATGAAGTTAGCTGAAGCGAGCTCAGGTGTATGATTCTTTGCGATCTCGATACAGAGAGCTTCTGCATCGCCGTGGCGAACGAAAGGCTGAGTCACTCTAGCCTCCCTGTAGTTGGACTACGAACTCGACATGATCTTCGCAGCCATCGAAATCTCTCCATCGTCGGACAGATCCGCTGACGATGTAGACTTCGTTCCAGTATTCGATTCGATCTGTGTAGACGATATCGGTACCCGGAGGTGCGAACACCTTGAAGTGAGTCTGAGAGAACTCTCGTTCTCGGTTGTCTTCAACGCTTAGCTTCTGAGCTAGCTCGAACGGAGTTACGAGAGCCCAGATAACTGGAAGGCGAGCAGTCTGACTCCAGTCACGAGAAAGACTGCCCGTCCGAGCATCCGCTACTAGCGGAGCTCGGAGGACGTAGAAGACGTCGTTACCTAGGGGGATCATGGCCCATCCCAGTCAACCTGGAACCAGTTCTCTGGCCGGCTGGACTCTCCAGCAGTGTGAGCCCCTAGGCGCCACGAGTACTCAGTCGTCATGTAGTTCTCAAGGATACCCATCGATAGATTAGCTACGACATTGGTGCCCTCAGCGAACGAGTAGGTTACATCGCCTACAGTCCGAATCTTCAGCGGACCGCTCACCTGAGTAGTGATGCAGCTCATTACTGCCTCAGCGGCTAGATACTGAAGTTCGTCGGGGATCACATCTTCCCCGTGAGTGTAGGTGATGGCGACGGTCTGGAACGGCTCCAAGCCACTAAGTTGGCTCGCACCATCGAAGGCCCAATCCAAGACCTCCGTGCCGCCTGCCACGGCTACCGAAGTAATCGTGGAGATCGGACCACCCCCTAGTTCAATGATTCCGTAGTAATCTGCTTGCTTCCTGACAACATCATCTGTTACCTCCTCGAAGGAAACGAGATCGCACTTCACAGCCATGAAGCTGGAAATGGAACCGATGTAGTAAGTTGCCCGAGCCGTCTCGCTCGCTGTCAGCGTACGGCCGATCATTGCCTCAAGTAGCGCAGTTGTGATTACTGGGACTGCCATTGATCACCTCCACCGATTTCGGCGATAAGCGGTAGCGAGACTAAGCATCTCATCACCGAAGTCATTTAGCTCTACTTCACTTCTTTTCCAAGTGGTGTGTGCAGCTACCTTGGCTTGTTTCGAGTAGGTCTGGTAATTACTGAGGACCTCTGAGAGGGCCTTCTCCCATGCGTCGTAGTCCCCGAACTCAGCGTTCAACACTGGAATGCCCGACTCCAGGAACCCTGTTGCTCGTGATGACACTGTAGGAATCCCCGAGCACGCAGCCTCGATCGGCACTCGGCCGTAAGACTCGTACTGACTCGGGGAGAGGATCACCTTCGACAGGCGGTAGGCTTTCTTGATGTCGTCAGTGTGATCCATCAGCGTTACGTTCGGCAGAGACCGGAGATCTTGGGTGCCATAGGCTCCCTGTACCCCTAGGAATTGCTCATCCGGGAATCGCTTCGCCATCTCGTAGAACGTCTTTGGACCCTTGTCGTAGTGCAAGGTGCCATCGGCAAGATTGATACAGGTAATGAACTTCCGGGTACTCCGACAGAGGTAGTTCTCCGGATTCACTGGAGGTCGCACAACCATGCCCGGAGGCCTGATACACTTCCGATTCCTGAACTCACGAAGAATCCACTCCGTGTTGTAGATCAGGAAGTTCGCATGCTTAGACATCCCTAGAGTATAGGGATCGTCGTTGTGGATCACGTGGACAGAAGGTACCTTGTTGTTTTTCGCAATGATCGAAGACCGTTGCGCGCCACCGAGGTGGCTGATGACAAGATCTGCTCCTGCGATTGCTCGATTCGGTTGCTGATTATCTGTGTATGCGCGGACTTTAACGCCATCGATAATCTGATCTTCTGCACCATTCCGAGCTGGTTCTGATAGTATGAACTCTGCATCCCAACCCCTCTGAACGAGGTAGGCTAGAAGATCGTGTAGCGTGGTCTCACCTCCAGCAGCCCATCCGGTACCGACGTAAGCATGACCATAACTAACGAGCTTCATTGTTACCTCATCCTAGTGAGGGGGTCGACCGAAGTCGACCCCCTCTATCGAGATTAGCTGGGGCTTGAGCCCGGAGCTAGCACGTAGAACGGGTACTCGCGTGCACCAGTGATGGTCTTCAGCGGGTCCGTCACGACGTAGCCTAGGCGCATCACTGCGCGAAGAACTTCGCCATCCTGCTGCCATGCATTGTAAACCACGTTACCGGAGTAGTCGTGGATCACGGCAGTGTTGGACAACGCAAACGTCATGTCCTGACGCACACCGATGTGCAAGTTGCCGAACTCGCCAGCAAGTGCGATCGCTGCGGCGGTGTCCCAGGTGCCATTCCGAACCTCAGACACGTTGATGCCGAACAACTGACCGGCATTCAAGAGCGCGCCGTTCTCGTCCCGCTGGCGACGTAGGTTCCAGGTCTCGCCCGGACCAACCACGAAGTCTGTGGTATCGTAGCCAGCCTCGTTGAGCTGCTGCGCAACATAGGCGTAAGCGTCTGCCCGGTCGGCCCGAGTACCGTCAGTGGGAGCTGATAGAAGGTGGTCCGCCAAGTACAGGACGTTGCCAGCCGCAATCGTGGCCGGAATGACGCCAGTGCCGAATGAGCTCGGAATCGGGTGAGTCGTAGTGCTCGTACCAAAGCCGATAGCAGTGTCGATCAGCTCAGCGAAGGCACCGCGAAGATCCCGACGGATCTGCTCCCATGACTGAGTTGAGTCGTCACGCCATGCATCCGGCATCTTGACCATGACAGCGATCTCGTCCGGACGGAGGTAGACGTTGTCGTAGTCGTAGCTAGTCATCTGCTTCAGGCCAGAGTCCTTGGCAGCCTGATTGGTGTCGTCGTTGTTCGTTGAGCCGTGAGGGGCATCGCCAGCGGAAGTAGTACCGTTGATGAAGTAGGCCTTCGGGCGGGTGTTCTGGAGGCGGTAACGCTCCTGATATGAGGACATCCGGTGGACTTCGCCCTTCTGCATGAACACAGAAGTCGCAACGGCGTCAGAGATGATATCTCCGACAACCCGCTCCGGGATTTCTAGGGCGAGACGAGTACCGGCATTGGTCCGGTCCTGAGAGGCGATGAAGTCAGTAGCCATAACTGATTACTCCTTGATTGAGGTTTAAGCGCCTAGATCGCGCTTGGCGAGACCGACTAGAAAACTCCCACCCGAGTTAACGGACTTGTTCTTCAGGGGTGAGCGATCTCCAGTCTCGAACTTCTTCGTAACCGAGGGCTTAGCGATCTTTGTCGCTAGTAGCTGCGCATTCCGGCGCATCTCCTCGGCAGAACCGACAACGAACTTCTCGACAAGCTCTGCAAGTTCTTCGTCATCAGAATCGAGACCGAACTCCTTCAGGATCACAGCGCGCTCAAGAGTAGCGGCACGCTTCTCCGCCACATCAACCCGAGCCTGTAGCTTCTCAGCTTCAGTGAGCTGTGATTCCTTCCAAGCCTTGAACTCTTCGAGTTCAGAGGAGGCCTCGTTCTTCTTCGTGCGTGTGCGCATGTTCTCTGCACGAAGCTTCTTGACGATCTTCTTGAAGACCTCCGGGTCAGCGACCTCATCGAGAGGTGCATTGATTGCGAAGTCCGTGTTTACTTCAACCTCGGTCTCTACGACCTCAGTCTCTTCCTGAGCCTCAAGCTCAGTTCCCTCAACACCCTCAGCCAGTTCAGGCATTTCGTTCCCTTCTTACGCGCTAGTCTCGCTAGCGCTATCGGATAATGCTTCTGTCGCAGCCGCTTGCTCTGCTAGCTGCTTGTCTTCACGAGCTTCGGTCTCAGCCTTGACTCGTTCTGCTTCTAGTACTGCGAACTCGATCTGTTCGTCGGTGAAGATACCTGCTTGCTCCATTGCCAGTCGGAGTGGAACTCCACTAGCAACGAACTTCTGGAAGGCGTCAGCGACAGAGGCTAGATCAGGAGCCTGAATCGGCCACCACAGAGTTTGCGCTACCTCAGTAGCTCTGGGGTCACCTAGATAGCGGAAGGCAATCTTCATCAGTCGCTCGAAGAAGAATCCGACTGCATCCTGGTGTAGTCGGACCTTAGCATAGTGTCCTGAGTTCGCCTCTCGGATGGTATCTCCGGAAACGTTAACCATGTTGTTCACTAGCGATGTGACTGGAGTCTGCTCAATCGCAGCCATGTCTCCGACATCATCTCTGACGGCAGCTAGCACCGTAGTGATGTTAGCTTCAGAGAACTCGCCGAACTTCGTGTCCGGGCTGACAGACAACCAGAGGATATCGGCTCCAGGCTCCCACGGGGGCCTCTTGCTGACGTTCTTACCGTTCTTCGGGACTGGGGCTCCAGTGACCCACCGCTGCTTGTACGCTTGTGAGTTCGTGATCACAATCCGCTCAAGCGTGGTCTTGTTGATCCGATCTTGGATCGACCAAACCATCTCTCCGGCAGCAAGTCCTCGTTCTCCAGCAGAAGGTACCCAGTCGCACCGCTCCAGCGGAACAACACCCACTGGATTTGGCTGTGAGGCCACGATTTCAAACAGCCCTACTGACTGAGACATCCCGTGACTTAACGTCTCATGGATCGACTCACGGGTCGGAACATCGGTCTCGAAGTAGTAGACTACCTCTGGGAGGTAGAGGATGGCGAACGCCTGGTTCGCAGCTTCATCAACCCAGAACTCAAGTCCAGCTAGCGTCTTCGTAGGCCGGTTGCGATCTCGTTCGATCTCACAGTTCCGAGGATCACGGTGGAAGATCTGAGGAGGAAGGCCAGGCTCTTCGGGAGGAAGAACGATCGCGTAGGAGAATCCAAGCTTAGCCGCTAGTTGAATTAGCACTGGTGCTTGGATGTCCATGTCGCTGAGCTGCCAGATCTTCCTAGCGTCCCGATCGACCTTGCCCTCATCACCGATCAGGAAGTCCTTCTGTCGGATCTTCTGGGTGACAGCGGCCTGAATAAGGGCGATGTAGTTCGTCACAGCCTTGTTCTGGAAGTCAGCAAGGGCCTTGACGTATCTCCTGTCGCCATTCGGTAGGGGATGGTTGCCTTCAGCGTAGCTTTCACGCAAGTCGTAGAGAGACTGACGATCCATCAGCCTCTCCCCGAGGCGAGCCACCCACCAGTGCGGGGAGCCCGGTGCCAGATCGGCGCTCGTTCCAGACGTAGCCACTAATCAAACACCTCCTTCCTTCTCTTAGTAGGAGTAGAGGAAGAAGTCATCCTCTTGCTCATTGAGTCCGCCCTCTTCGATCGCAATAACTCCAGCCTCAACTGCCAACAGCGCTGCCTGAGCGAGGTTGATGTATCTCGTTGATGCTGCGTTCTCTTTGCGGATCAGAATCGAGGGATTCTCTGGGTCGATCGTATTCGGTAGCTCTGTGGTGTGACAGGCTAGGACGTGTCGGCTGATATGGAAGTCTCTCCACTTCAATCTCCTCGCATCCACTGCTGCCTCGAACTGAGCAACCGCTGCGGCATGCTTGCCCTTGTTCTTGCCAAGCCATAGCTCGACAACCTTGTCCTCGAAGTCACCAGCCCAACGGCCGACAACCTCCTGCCAGTGTTCGGGGTTAGTGACGAGATTCAGGCAATCATCGCTGCTTAGCATTTTCCTGATACGATCGTCAACTTCCACGAACGGCACTTCCCAATCTTCGTTAGCGTCCTCAGGACGTTCCCAAAGCCCGATGTTGAACAAAGCTCCATCGGTGAGTCGGTAGGCTACGATTGCTGTGGCCCCATTACGGATTTGACCAGTGAATCCCATAGCGAACTTCTCACCCGGTAGCAACTTCAGTTCTGAGTCATTACAGGCAGCCCAAGCTTCATTCCTGAGCCAGTTGGAACTTCCCTGTACCTTCTCGTTGAAGTAGAACCGTCGTGCTACGTGCTCTCTGGTAGAAGGAGAGCAGATCTTCTTCCAGAATCGAGGGAGGTTAATCCATCCCCCTCGGGCGATCGATGAATCACCGTAAACGTACTCCAGCGCGGGAATTGCCTGTTCTGGGTCGTAGATGTTCTCGATCGTAACCTGCTTTGTGTCAAGCAGGATGTCTACTTCTTTCCAGCTTTTGGCGGCTGCGTACAATTCCGTAACCGCTGCGTAGCTTATCTCAGCTACCGAACCTTCACCCGGAACGGGTGCGTTTGTGGTCTCAACTAGCCTTGCATCCATCTTCAGTGCGTTACGCTCGATAGCCTCGAACAGCTCTGGGCCATCCTTGTTCGGCAACCAGAGATGCGTCTCGTCAGCTACAGCGAACGTAACTCGCTGGCCTTCTCGACCGGCAGGAGAACTAGTAACTCGCTCGATCAGCCCGCCATCTTTCAGCTCTACCTTGCTGCGGAAGACACAACCATGAAGATCGTAGGTGTCGTAAGCGTCGCCTTCTCGGAGCATCAGGATTACGAGCTTGAACGTGTTATCTGCCTGAGCCTCTGAGATTGCCGCTACCTGCACCAGAGGTAGATGCTCTGGTCTACCTACCGGTTCGCCATCTTCGTCCCAGTGGCTAAATCTGACTGGACCTAGAAGTTCGACACAGCACATCGCTGCGAGTAAAGGTGACTTGCCCCAGCCCTTAGGGCGTTCGAGGATCGCTCTGTCGCAGAAGTAGAACGAGCCATCTTCCTTGACTGCGTACCACCGAAGGATGAACAGTGCTTGCTCGTTGGTGAGAGTGAACGGCTTGCCTTCGCTCTTCCACTTCGCGTTAGGCTGGCCTAGGTAGGTGCTGAACCATGCCAGCACCCCCCAGCCAAGCGACTTAACTCGCCCTGAAACGAAATCATCGATCTCGGGTAGGGGGAACTCCCCAGCTCCAAGTTCCATGATCTCACCTCCGGGGTGATTAGCCGATCTCTCTCCAAGAAACAGAGCCGACGATGTCAGCTCCAGCAGTAAGCGGAGTAACGCAGAGAACAACTCTGTCTGTAACTCCGGCGATAGTAGATCCGAATCGAACGATGTCGCCAATCGTCAGACCAGAGAACCCGCTAGAAGCAGTGAATCCAGAGGCGAGAAGAATACCGTTCGTCACTGTGTTGAGGATAGTTCCGAGAGCAACCTGAGCAGATGATCCGTCGTAGTCAGTGTGAGTCATCGTTCCAGCGACTACGGGATTGAGCACCATCGACCACTCGAAGTTATCGTTGGTCTTACTCAGCACTGAGACGCCGAACTGGTTAGTTACCACACCGAGTCGATCTGGCTGAGGTGATACTGAGATCAGAGCGTACTTCGTTCCGACAACATCAGCGTTGAGATGTGTTGGACCAGTTGACGCCGTGAACAGCAAGCCAGGGCGATCGTTGCCAGCCTCAGAAGAGATCGATGAGCAGACCTGCCGTAGTGTTGAGGCAACTCCAGTGCCATCGTTCATGATCTCAACTCGTAGAGGCAAGTTTGGAGTCGAGATGTACGGGGTGTTCAGTGTGTTTACGTAGTTAACGATGTGTACGTAGACGATCTCTCCAGACACGAAGATGCCAAATCGAACAAAGCCAGCGCCAAGCCACTCGAAGTCGATCACGAACAACTGTAGCTTCGTGATATCGAGATCGTAACCAGAAGCACCAGTGCCATCGACTTTGTCTAGATTCCACGATGACTGCGGAATGACATCATCAACTGTTGCCCCAGTAACACTACTGCGAACTACAACGCTCAAGGCTCCCCATGAATCCTGGAAGTACATGCCGTTGAGATCGTCGTAGTAACCGATCCTACTGGTGACACCAGTGCCGCCACCAGTTAGCCTTAGACAGCCAGTCATCATAATCAACTGGGACTTGCCGGACTGGTAGTTGAAGTGGTTGAACGTCTGTCGTAGTCGCCTACCGGCAGTAGAAGCACTGACACCGAGAACAGAACTCGCTGCGGCTGTGCTATAGGTGCTAGTGGTACCGCTGCCACTCATCTGCGCGTCATCCCAGAAAAGGGGGTCGTTGTCGTGAAGCTGCTTCGAATCGAACAGAGAAGTCGGTTGAGAAACTCTGAATCGTCCGAAAGCATCGTAGTTCGGTTGCCACTGATTCGATGCTAAGGCATAACCGTCATTGAAGTGGGATGTAGATACCCTACTCATCATAGCCCCAGATATAGAACGTTGAGATCGACATTACCAGAAGCGACAACGAAGAGATCATCGCTGGTAATGAGATCGAAAGAGATCTCGCCATTGGGCACAAGCGCATATCCGAAGTCGGAGACAGAGACATCTTCGCCACCGAGGAAGATCGTCAACACAGATCGATTCTGAAGAACTATCGAACGATCGATACTGCCTGAGTTGTGTCGATCTAGCCGACCCTGAATAATGCTCGCTGCTACGGTAGAAACTCCGATAACCTCATGACCTGTTGCCATGTCGCTCCGATCTACGATTATGCTGGACTAGCGAATGCGAGACGAGGAAGGAAGAAGACGGTCTTAGTGAAGTCTGCCGTATCTACTTCCATCGTTGCCGGAAAGGCATCAGAAGCGAGCAGATGATTCGTTGAGGTATATCCAGCTCTCCAATCGCTGAAGAAGTTGGAGGTAGCTGGAGTGGTAGAGAAGCCAAGTAGAGGAGACTCTGTCCTAGATGCCGAATAGATCTGAGTGGCATTGTTCCCGACCTGACATCCAGCTAGCCAGTAGAAGCCTCTTTCGAGGTTGATCGCTGGCGAGATGTTGCAGATCTGAACAGATGAGGCGACGATCGCACTCGATGTCCACTCTTGAATCAGTGCATCCGGTAGCATCTTGCCATCAACGACCTGATTGCTGTAGAGTGCAAACTTGAAGGTGTTTGTCGCTCCGCCGATAGTTCCGAGATAGAAGGACATCCGGCTCAGGCCCGGCACTGCGTTACGAGTGACGTAGACTGGCCAGACGTAGGTATTGATACCCGTGTAGTCCTCGCCCTGCCACTGGAAGAGCGCAGTCACCGGATATCCAGTCGATCCGAGAATCGTCCAGAGATTACCATTGGGGTTCAGAGCGTACGCTCCGAGGCTCGGTACTTCCTCTGTCGGAGTGGTAAGAACTTCAACCCAGCCGACATCTCCGTCAGCAGCACTGAGCTTAGTCAGTACTTCGCCAGTAGCTCCGCCATCAGGAACTTCCTGAGGAGGATCAATCCAGTCGATGTCGTAGTCAGCGTTGGTGACCTTCGTCAGTACCTCACCGGCTAAACCACCGGTGGGCACTGCCGCTGAAGCAGGAGCGAACGGACCGTCAGGTGTTCCTGAGCCACCAAGAACACCCCCACCCTCAACTACAAGGATTTCTGTCATCGCTCCTCCTCAACGTTATCCTGCTGATGCAATCAACTGACTGATGAACTCTGGGGTGATTCGACTGATAATCGCATCATCGATGTCGTTCTTCGCAGCAACAGGCTTCTCACGATGGACAGGACAACCCGTTCTCTCCATCTGCTGGACGAGCCTGATCACCGCGACAACCTCCGCGCTCGCTAGAGCGTTCAAAACCGCTGGAGATGCGCCATGAATCACTGTTTGGACTACGTGAGTAGCGCAAACAGCCCAGTCCCTATCCGTCAGGGGACAAGAAACAAAGATTCTCTGCTCACTATCGCCAATCAATCGGAAGGTAACGTGGTTTGTCTCAGAGCGATAGAGCTCTAGTGGGACTAGAATTGCCCCAGAAGGTGAGAGCTGTTGAGTTTCGCCACGACCATAAATCCTAGGACAGATAAACGACATGGTCTACTTCCTGAAGTGAATGAATGGAGCGCTAGACATCCGGTTGTATGAGCCTAGATTACTTCCGAGGGGAAGTGCAGTCGCAAAGGTCGATCCGCTGATTCCCGCCGTGCCGCCAGCATAGCTTGGATTGGCAGCGGCACATAGGGATGAGTTGACATTTGTCAACGAACTGACAACTGTACTACCATCTCTAGCCCACACAATCAACCAGTAAACACCCGGCGCAAGAGACAGAGCCACAGTGACTTGATTAACTCCAGTGACACATGGAACGGCAGAATGAATAACCGTTGCAGCTCCAGTTGGAAGACCGGTGCTTGTGTCGTGAGCGTAATAGCCAAGATAGATAAACTTTGAGACAGATCCACCTGATGGCACATTTAAAGACACCGCAGTTGCTTCAGACACAGGATCGTTTCCCACAAAAAATGGATAAACATACAGTCTGTTCACGTCATAGGTTACGTTTGTCGTTATAGCTCCAGAAGTCCCACCGAACAACATAGACCATGGTGCGCTCGTGCTGCGACTGAAGTGTGATTGATACGCTAGACTGGAATCTGGGATTACGGTTCCGCCTCCACCGCCTGAAACGGCGGCCCAAGTAAGGTCGTAATCCGTTGCCGTTGTCTTCGTCAGTACTTCGCCAGTGAGGCCACCGGTCGGTACTCCGTTGAGAATCTGAGCGACTGGCACCTTACTGGCAGCCGTTAGAGTAGCTACGCCTAGCGCGGCTGCCTTTTCAGTTAGATTGATGTAGGAAGTCGAGAGATCTACCGCGCCGGTCTGACCATCAACTGAAGCAACCGGACCAGTAGGACCAATGGGTCCTTGAGGACCAGTGGGGCCATCGTTGCCGATTGGACCTTGAGGTCCTAGTGGACCCTGCGGCCCAGTCAGGCCTTGAGGCCCAGCAATACCGTCATCTCCGGCTGGACCGGTAGGACCCTGGGGGCCGATGACACCTTGCGGACCAATAGGGCCACCAGGTCCGGTGGGACCGATAACACCCTGAACACCTTGTAGTCCCTGGGGACCCGGTGCGCCTTCGGCCACGAACAGTGCCCAGCCCGGATTTGGTGCGCCTCCACCGTTAATCGGAGGAGTACCTAGAGTCGGATCTCCAGTCGCGATATAGACAGAACCGCCATATTCGACAGAGTCAGAATAGACGTAATCAGTGGTGATAGCCCAAGGACCCTGGAAGTTGAAGTCTGCAATTGCTGTCTCACCCTGGATGCCCTGCACACCCTGAACGCCTTGATATCCTTGGGGACCGATAGGACCCACTGGTCCAGCAACGCCAGTAGCGCCCACTGGGCCTAGTGGTCCAACTTCACCCTGAGGACCAGGTGAACCGAGAACCCCCTGAATACCGGGGGTGCCCTGGATACCCTGAACTCCATCAGTACCTTGGATGCCGGGGGCACCCTGAGCTACGAACAACGCCCAACCTGGCTCAAGCTCGCCGAGGAGATCTACAGGGGGAGTGCCAACAACGTCCAAGCTGCCATCGCTGAGGATGTAAACCGAGCCGTTGTACTCAACTGAATCGAACGAGATGTAGTCAGTGAGAAGATTCCAGGGGCCAGTGAAGTTGAAATCTGCGATAGCGGACTCACCGGGAATACCTTGGGGTCCAGCAGGACCTTGAGGGCCAGTTGCCCCAATAGGACCCTGAGCGCCAGTTGCGCCTTCACCGATAGTGCCGGCTGCATCCCAAGTCGATGTAGTATCGTTCCAGTTGTAGACGATACCGGTGTTCGTGTCGATCCAGACAGCGTAGCCGGGAAGCTCAACTGTCGGAGCTGAATCATCGGCCCAGATCGAATCACCTTGGTCGCCTTGAACGCCGGGGATCATCTGAGTGTCGGGGAGAATTGAGAAGGGCCACTGTCCAAAGCTCATCGTGAACCACCTAGTAGCTTCTTGTAGTCGACTGGACTGGAGGAGCCGAGGCCCGCTCTCATCTGCTCTTGAACCGCACCGGTCTCGATGTCATCCGCTGTTACGATGTTGATGCCGTACCGGATGCGACTCTGACGAGTGAACCCGTAGGTTTCGGTGTAAGTCCGCCATTCAGCGGACAACGCTCTCAGTTCACCAGGAGTACAGGGAATCTCGGCTACATCGCCACCCTTGGTGACAACCTGCTTCAGCGAGAACATCTGGTCGTACAGCCGGAGAGCGATCTTCATCTGCTCCCAGTCTGAGTCCTGCATCAGCATAGCCTGAGCTGATACGCGAACGAACGCCCACCACTCTTTGGCCTCGGCTGATGAGATGCCACCGGGTAGCTCCGGACCACGGGTCTTACCATCCCACATGATGTTGGTAGAGGGGTAGACTCGGGGGTTGCGGTTGATCTGCTCGCCATCCGGTTTGCGCTGTGACATCTCATCCTCCTTACTACTTGATCGCTTTGATGTGCTTAGAGGCCCTTACGGCCTTGCCAGTCCATAGTTCGAGATTGTAACCGAACGACACGGCTACCCCTCGCTCTTCGCCCAGCTTCACGCCGGAACACAAGCCAACACAGCCAGCGTCTCCGAAGTCGCCTTGAGTGATAATTACCCATTCTCGTAGGAGTCGAGCCTTCTTGAATCTCGGAGTCAGGGCTGACTTCAGGAGATCGATCGAGCCCTTGTAGTCCCGACGGATCAGCACGGAGTCTCCAGCGGAGACGTCTTGTCCGAAGGTGTACGGGCAATCCTGGTAGATTGCGAAGCCGTCTCTGACTGCCCCGTCGCTATCGAACATCCAGGGCGAGTCGTGCTTCAGACTTTCCTCGTAGAAATAGAACACGTGCTGCATCTCTGACTCCATTCACTCAAATGAGGGTTATTCAGTTGTGCTTGCTACTAGCTGTTGACCCCATCAACGATGTGATGAGGGTGCTTGTTCAACCATACTTCGATCTCGCCTGGGTAGTCGAAGTCTTCGGTCTCATCATCGATGATGACATGCCCATCCAAGATCTTGTGAACCAGAGGATCGGCTGAGTTCATCGCTCGGTACTGCTGCCAGAAGTGCTGACCCGGGATGTTGAGTCCATCGAGATCATTCAGCACCTTCCGGTACTTCTTCTGCTCATGAACCGGGAACTGGACAGCCCAGCCTTCGCCACCGATAGGCTCGTTCTTGCCATATCGAGGACCAAAGCGGCAGAAGAACGTCCAGAGATCACGAGGATTTAAGATCTCACTAATCGCTGAGTCGCTGTAGCGAACATCGCCTAGTAGAAGAACAGTGTTCTCGTCAGTAGCCCAGGCGCAGACTGTGTTCAGGCCGGCAGGGGTTTTAGTCCTGTAAGGCTCTGGTTTCTGGAGGAGTACATCTACAGCAGGAAGCATTAATTCTTCCCGTGAGGTTGAAATGAAGACCGAGGAAACATCTCTCTGGCGGCACTGACGCACTGTCCGAGCTAGGATCGTCTCGCCATCGATCTTGATAAGCTGCTTCGGCACCCCGAGGTGACCGTTCCACCCTGCATCGGTTCCGTTACAGAGGATGATCACTCTCATGGCGTGCTCAGAGCCTCTAGGTAGGTCTTGCGATCCGGGAACCTACAGTTCGAATAAGTGAATGGCATCTGCCAACTCAGCCACAACAGGGACTTTCCACTCTTCTTGTTCAGAAGAAGGACAACTCCGGATTCCGTGATCCAGAATCTACCACTGGTTAGCTTGAGTGCCGTTACTCCGACAACTCGCTTGATCTTCGTCGTGAACTTCATCGCTACCTCATTCTAGTTCTGAAGAAAACTGTACCGCTGTTGGCACCGGTGGAGGGACTCGAACCCCCGGCACGTGGTTTTGGAGACCACTGCTCTAGCCGCTGAGCTACACCGATTCGATCTTAGTGCTTACTCTGAGCCGTACAGGATCCCTGAGGCATACTCAAGGAATTCTAGATCGTCATCGGTTAACAGAGCCATCGGCTTATCCATGATCTCTCGGTACAGGGTCTCGACAACTACCTCGAACTCCATCTGATCTATCCGATCTGCTAAGTTGCTCTGAAGGTTTGAACCCTGACACGGGGGAGTAGTCGAGGAGCTCGGTTGTTCTACTCGATTGCGATCTCGATGAAGACAGAAAGGTCCCCTAGTAAGGTCGGATCGCCGAGTGTAGGGAGGGGTGCAAACCCTTGAGCATTACGCTCCCTTGCTGATCGAGTCAGCCATGCGCCGCTTGCCGTTGAAGATCCGAGTGGGGTCCCCTGTAGTTCCTGCTCCATCGATGTGAAAGCCTGCCAGTGTGAGATCCTCTACTCCCCCTTAGCCATGGGACGAACAACGTCGCATTAAGGTGAGGTTACTCGGGATTGTTGCCCCGCACACTGTCAGCCGGCATCACCGACTACTCGGTCTCAGATTAAGGGCTGCCGCCCACCATCCTTCGATGGCCCTACCTTCTCTGACTGTCTTGCTCTTCTCCCTGACTAAGGGGAGTAGCTCTTGCTCCAGCAAACTTGCTGGTGAAGTAGTGCCCCGAGGAGCTGCCATGAGGCAGGGGTAGCGATCCTGCTGGTGGGTAGGCGCTTCACTCGGGGAGCTTAGGAGATCGAGGATCTTCACTGTCGAAGTACGTGAATATCGAGTATCTTCTACATCAATTTTCGTCACTATCGATCGGTGTCGATCGGTTGGAATCGATCTAGAGGATCCCCAGGCCCTCAGTGGAGCCAGATCATCAACGTTCATCGATCTATCGATGCGATCGAGGTCTATCTTAGCTGGTCAGAGGCTTGAGGGATCGAGACACTGAGAAGTGTACGTCTGTCGATGGGTTGGCAC
>Ga0115027_10000007_pt1 | contig 25174 bp, 48 predicted proteins | sample Open_0915_D1_FD_83879 | JGI IMG/M metagenome (GOLD analysis project Ga0115027, IMG submission 83879) | Wetland microbial communities from Old Woman Creek Reserve in Ohio, USA - Open_0915_D1 | ecosystem: Environmental > Aquatic > Freshwater > Wetlands > Sediment ...
GTATAGATGATCTTCTATAGAGATAGGAGTCTATCCCCACCCTCATCTATATTCTTGATCTTCAATGCTCAGCGTCATCGATATCGAAGGTCATCAATGATTGATCAACGTTGATGAAGAAGATCGTCGATGATTCATGATCTTAAGTATTTACTCTCTCATATATAAAGAGTTGTCACTGTGTATGCTAGTGACATCGATGCCTAGCTATATCATGATGATGACCATCTATGTACTACGCATACACGCATAGATGGGTATAGGTAGACAGGTATCTATGTATCACTGTGACAGGCATCACTACATGATTACCTTCTATTGTGATGATCGTCAATGCTTGCTGATCTTGTATGTGTATGATCATCGATGCATCAAGGATCTTCAATATTCAAGATCTTCGATACATCCATGATCTTCAACATTCATGATCGTTACACCATCGTCAACTGTCGATGCATATGATCATGTTCTCTATCTTCCCTCTGAGCTGTCCTCTACCATCGGCTACGCCTGCACCCATACTCTCTATACCATCGCTCTAGCTAGGCTCTCAGCGTGCATCTGAGAGGGCTTGCTATGCAGGTGTGCTCTGTAGCAGCCCCTTCTGTTCGCAGCAGCTTGCCTTCCAGGAGAAGAGCAAGATCTTCAATATAGAAGATCATCGATTCAGAAGATCACAAAAAAGCCCCGCCTCTCAGTGGGGGCTGAGAGGCGGGGAGCCTATGGGTTGTGGTGGAGTGACCTAGGTAAGCTAACTCAGACTGCCTTGCCTGCATCGATCGCAGCTTCGAGCGGACTGTAATCTCGCATCGTAACCGTGACGTCAATGTAGCCTGCGCTTGCGTCGATCTTGACTGTGTATTCATCGCTACCGCAAGCGGCTATGCCGCGTAGCGCTCTCTCAGCGGCCTCGGTAGCGGTGCTGGCGTTGAACCGCCGAATCATCGGCTTAGACATCGTTGCTCTCGCTCTCGTTATCCAGCTCGATCGGCTTGGCGAAGGTCACGAGCCGGAAGGGACCGTAGGGAGTGCTAGCGAGCTCGGTAGTAGTGAGACCGGATAGCTTAACCGTCCTAGCGTCGCTCTCGATAGGATAAGAACTGATGATAAGATCCGGATGAGCGGCTGAGTGGGAGCTCGCCCATCGGCCTTCGTAGAACATCCAGGGCATCCCATCATCATCGATCAGGATGTCGTAATCCTCGAACACGGTAATCGTAACGATCTTCATTGTCCCCAGCCCCAATCGGCGAGTTCATTCCGGGCAAGTGTCGATGATGCGAAGGCAGTGAACGGATCGGCGATCCCGTACTCCAAAGCCTCTTCTGCGCTCCACCACTGAATCGCGTAGTCATTCTGTTCAATGATGTTCGTGAAGTCGATTTGCAGGTTCACGCACTCGATCAGCTTATCAATGTCGGAAGAGCCTGCGGGATACAGAGATTCTGCGCTGCCAGTGAAGAACAGATCGGGGAGCAGTGCGCGCATCATCCTAGTTCAGTCCAATCTGTGGGTAGGAAGGCTCCACGATTCAAGGCGTAGTCAAGAGCTTCGAACAGTCCTGCGATCTCTGCTCCGATAGCCGCCTCTGCGTACGTCTGAGACTCCTCATCCAGCCACTTGCCCTCTTGGTGCTGGATGTCGTCGCACAGCTTACGAAGCTCGCTCAGCGTGGCGTTAAGATCCATCGGAGTACCCCTTAGTTAAAAGTAGTGGCGCGGCGGAAGATCTCTGAGCGCTGTTCGTCAGTGAAGTCGCCTGTTACTCGGACGGTAGTTTCAGTCTGAGCTGTGGTGTACGGGTTGTTGTAGCAGCCGCTCAGCCACGCACCATCGCGAAGAGAAGGCGGAATGGGGTAGTCGCTGCACTCCGTTGCGTCAGTCTCGCCGATACGGCTTACAGCCCACTCGACAGGCGGACCATAGATATCGAGGTCATATTCGTCGTACGCCTCGATGTTAGTGTCGCCAGAGTCGATCTCTCTCGTGTCCCCATCCATCCACTCTCCGTTGTCGTCGTACGGATCGATCTCTCGGGTGCTGATCTCAATTGTAAAGCTCATGCGTCTTCCACTCCCAATCGGGGAGAACAACAATCTTCTAGTTCAGCTAGATCTTCTTGCTCTGCGACATACGCATCGAAGGTCTCACGTGCGGACTCGGGAGTCTCGAAGATTTCAACATCGATGAAGCCCTGGCCGTCGTAGGACAGGATGTAGTTGCCAGCGGGAATATCGATCTCGAATCCGTTCTCCTCCACCTCAGTCGAGAACGGCTGATCGATGATGAAGAGGGAGTAAGAGAAACCCTGATCGACCGTGCCGCCGATGTCATCGTGCAGGCCGATCATATTGAGCTCGTGCAGACCAGCTGCGATATCGCTTCCGAACCTACTGTTACCAAAATTGAACGCACTCATCTTACTCTCCCAACCTAGTTCACTACCACTACATCTATCATGCTGACGTATTCTCTGATCTTACCAGGCTCGTTGACCTCTGCCCACTCAGAGGATCGCCAGTCGGCGGAGGCTACGCACTGCCTGCACATAGCCTCTGAGTCTCTGTACGCTTTAATCGGCCTGAGATTGCCACAGAGGCAACAGATTGCCATCCTCGTGGTCCTAGTAGTCCCTACCCGCTAGAACACACCACGAGCGGTAACGGTCTAGGACAGCGAAGGCGGAGGTGAGGTCGGCTAGGTCTACGTCCTCTTCATCGATCATATCGAATAGAGCTCGGGTTTCGTAGTTCTGATCTCTCTCCGGGCTCCGCTTGCCGTGCTCTTCGGTGCCCGGACTAGGCCTGTAGCCGTCTTGCAGGTAGCCGTACCGACTGAAGCTAACCTCGCCGATCCCGAACAGCCAACCCATCGCGAGTCCCCACGGGTCGTAAGTGTCGCCGAGCTTTACCTCTCTCAGGATCGCGTTGTAGCCGTCCGACTCCAGCGTGTTCTCGTGGATAGTGGTCGTAGTCATCAGTTGCCTTCCCTGTCTACGCCTTGAAGTGAGTCAGTGTCGATATCTTCGGAGTCACACCAATTCAGGAATTCCTGACTGTATGCGATCGGGTCGAGCCGACGCAGTGCTCTCGAAGGGTCGTAGTCGTATCCGACAACATGAACCGTCGGAAAGCAGTCGTCAAGCATTTCGTCGAAGCGGTCGTAGACCTCCGACCAGTAGAGCTGAGGCGCATCATCTGCCTCATCATCGTAGTCTCCGCCTTCGAGCTCAGGCTCGGGATCCTGAGCCCATGCTTCGATTGCACGATCTTCATCAGTGTAGTTCATCGCTCGATTACGCTCCGCTCTCTGCTCTGAAGTCCGGTCATCGCGATCACTAGTTGCTCAGCCCTACGCTGTCCTGCCTCGCGGCGTAGCTCATCCTGCTTCCGCCGGATCTCCCCTTCAGTCATCGACTCTAGGTGATCAGGGCAGAACTTAGGAAGCCTCCCCTGCTTAGGTAACCTAAGCCACTCATGTCCTACCGCGCACCACAAGATCCGTTCGGTCTCTATCTCGGCCTGATGATCGGGACAACTTGCAGGCCGTCTACCTGCCCCTAGGAAGCTCCAATCGTGGTCACCGTTGGTGCAGTGTAGGCTAGCGGCCGTTGGTGTCTCTACGGAGTGCTCAGGACAGTTAGTGGGCATCCTGCCTCTCGTCGGTTCGCGGCTCCAGTCGTGGTTGCCACGTTGACAGTGGAGCGTCTGAGCGGTCACTGGTCATGATCCTCACTGAAGGGGCATTTCCAGCCGTCGACTAGGATCGCACCACAGACGATCTGATCTACGTAGCGCCGTGTGCGGTTCGCGGTGCACCTCGGCTTAGGCACTGTGTGACCCTCTGTCAGTCGGTTGTGCCCGTGTGCGTGGTCGATGAAGTGTTGCTCGAAAGTGATCATACGATCCCAACTCCCCAGCGTAGCGTGTCGTCGTACCCGGCAATCGCGTCTAGTGCCGTTTCGTACTCTGCGACGTCAAGTTGACTGACGACACAGTCAAGTCCGATAGGGTCGCCTTCCAGGCTTTTGTAGATTTTTCCATCGTACTCGTAGTAGAACGTCTCCTTGGCAGTCATCGGTTGCCCTCCTCCACGAGTTGCTCGATCTGGGTTGCCGGATGGTTCGGGAGTGTCGGATGACTGAAGGCCGCGATGACACCGACCGTAGCGGCGAAGAGGAGGATCACGAGTACGATCGCTCCGAGCATCCCGGCGCTAGCGTTCCGCATCACACACGCTCCAAAGTGCCAAAGCCGACGACGTAGGTAACCTCGATGAAGTTCTTGCCGTACTGGAGCCGACCGACGAACAGAGCCTCTGCGTAGCTAGTGGCGACGATGCGGTGCGTTCCGTAGGTCGTGGTGACGTCGTAGCGTGCCATCGTGTGCTCCCTCTTCGATCTTGTGTTGCCGAGTAGTTCAGCCGAGGTCTACCTCCGACGAGTGGTGATGGGCTCTGCCAACCTAGCCGACTAGTATCGGCAACGCTGGCCAGCGGCACTACCACCCTCGCTAACTCTCGCTAGATCACTAGCGGGTAGTTGACCGGGTAGACCTCAGCGAAGTGCCCCCTCCGGATTCGAACCGGGCCGACCTTAGGATCGACTACCCTACGCTTGCCGACCTCGCGCTAATCCTCGCTCGGAACACACGGCCGCTCACTAGGGGGCTTAGCAGCGCTCCGCTTAGTCTAGGTGGCGCTGCTGCTATGGAGTAAGTACTTAGAGCACCGGGAGCACTAGTCGCTCTGGGTTTCCGTATCCCCTAGGGGGCGGTTGCTCGGTTCCTCTTTTTCGCTTACACCCCGTACAACGGCAGGGCGGAGCGATCCGTTAGCTTTTCTCGAAGATCTTTTAGAAGATTTTCCTGGAAGCTCGGAGGTCACCGCGGAGAGACTCCCTGAGCTCCGGAAATACTCGGAGCGAGCTCAGCGCTCTACTAGATAGAAGAGGAACGTGCGCACGCGATAGCACATCGATCGAGATTCCGTCAATCCTCCTGGAGGTTCAATCTGAGATGCCCGAAGTGACTTAAGTGAACAATCCGAAGACATCGATAGTCATCTATATTCAAGATCATCGATCTAGAAGGCATAGATGGCCATCAATATAGAAGATCAGGAATACAGAAGATCACCTACACGTTAAAGGGGCGCGCCTGGGGTCGCACGTTAAAGGGCGGCGCCAGGAGGAGGAAGAACCCACCGCGCGCACGTTAAAGGCGGCGCGGCGTGGTGCACTGGAGATTGAACTTCGAGAAAGAAGTGAGGCAAAGATGCAGGAATTCAGCTATGGTGATGCAATCATTGATGAAGAAAAGGGAATTGGAGTTGTAGTTGATGAAAGGCGATACAACAAAGAACTCGTAGAATCCATCCGAGACCTCGATATCTTTCAGTGCTCAGCAAAGAACGGCCAACCAGTCTTCGTCCGTTTCGGCAACAATCCGACGCCAGAATGGGTTGATGGAACTCAACTTACTCTCGCCAAATTCAACTGGGAGTTCTGAGATGGTTGACTTCAATGAAGTCAACGTGTCATACATTCTTCGCATCTTCTACATGGGCAGTGTTGGTGAAATCGACTACGGTAGCCTTCAGGATTTAGACGACGCAGAAAAGCTAGCGATCAGCACAAGTTCCCCTGAAATACGTTTTGAGCGGTGCGTGCAGATTGAGACTCGATCATTGAAAACGATCGTGCTGTAAGTGGGGTGGCATTCTGGCCGGAAATCTACAGAAGTGGGGTGGGGTATCAGCCGGAAATTCTGGAAACAGGGGTGGCTATCCAGCCGGAAAAGTAGCGGAGAGGGATGGGGGTCTAGCCGGAAACTTCATCATCGAAGAGACAAGATAGAAGGAAAGCCCCGACCTCTCGGTCGGGGCTCCTCTATTTCCCTCAGATCTTTAGCTTATCTACAGCCAGTAGTTTCCCTACCGCAGCCTGGCTAATCCTTCCAGCTTTGAACCTAGCCGTTCCAAACCACAGTTCTACTGGATGTGCTCCGCTGTTCCCAGCGACAGTTCGCCGGATGTACTCGATGTCATTCTCGCTGAGCACCCCAGTGACCTCGAACCGCAGAGTCTCGAAGCTCAGTTGAACCCCTAGAGTCTCCAGCTCGTAGGAGATATCAGTCTCTTCACGGAGATGAATCCGAGGTGAGTAGTCTGTCGACACGAGCAATGGTTGACCGGTAGTGCCAGCAGATCGCTCGATCGCAGCGAGCGTTAGCATCCAGTCGGCAGAGCCGAGCAGTGTTGGCCTGTCATAGCCAAACCGATCGAGAGCACCAGCCTTCACGAGCGCAGCGAACACTCCTGCGTTCAGTGCGTTTCCAGGGCACCGACGGAGGAAGTCAGTGAGATCCTGGTAGGGCCGCTGAGATTCAATCGCCTCAGTAGCAGCCTCGCCAACTCCCTTGATAGCTGATAATCCATAGCGGATGCTATCGCCATCAGGGGTGAACCCTCTTCCGGAGATGTTGATGTCCGGAGGAAGGAGTTCTATCCCTAGCTTCTGGCACTCGGCGAGATACTCGTGTAGCTTATCCGGATCATCCGTGACTGATGAGAGCAACGCTGCCATGTACTCGACTGGGTGATTGGCCTTGAGATACGCAGTCCAGTAGGCAATGAGACCATAACCAGCAGTGTGAGAGTTGTGAGTTACAATCCCATTGCCAACGAACGAGTGATCTTCCCCTTTCATCTCTACGTCATAGGTTTCCTCCTCTCCAATGTATTCAATGGAAATAATTTCCATGAACACGAGATCTCTTCCGCGAGAGTGTCTCTTCTTGCGAGATCCGAAGGAGTAGTCGAGCTTCTTGTGGCGCGGATTGCAAAGCAGCTTCAGGTTCGACCTTGGGTTGTTGGTGCGATCTGAGTCTAGGTGGGCAATCTCCAGCCTACCATCGGCGTGTCCACACGCTTCGCATCTCCCTAGAGACCTAATTTCTCTGCGCAGGAGATGTAGCCCGTTGTGAATTCCGACCGTGTTCCCACTGCCTTCTGAAGTGCATCGTTGCTGATTCGGACCGCCCATCGTTGCGACGAGACCTCCTACCGACAGTTGATCGACCCTCTTCCATCCAGAGTCGGTTAGGTGCCGGTGGTTTTCAGTTGCGTCGATCGACATTCCGTTAGAGAGGGTTACTCTGTATAGCTTTTGCGTGCCCTGGGCGTACACTCCAACGATTCGATCTGGTCTGATGCGTCCGTCACTGGAATCCCGAGCCATTACCTTTAACCCAGTAGACCTAGCTCTCAGTTTGTTTCGCATAGGAGTTCTAGGGCCATTCCAGATGTCATACAGCTCCTTAACCGTAATCTCTCCGGTCTTGTCGTGTCTCCCTTTGCTCGACTTAGTCAGAGTGGTACTACCCGAGATGCACCTATTGAAGCTGTAGTCAGCGAATGGGACGAGTACATCCCAGAGAGCAGTGAGCGCCTCGATCGAATAACCCAGCGCCTTACCCGACTCCTCGAAAGCCGGCCGCGTCTCCGCCATCTTGTCGTGCTTCTTCTTGCGCATTGCATCGAACAGCAACCCCGCTTCCGCATAGCTCCAACCACAGACAACCTTCAGGGCAGCTAGTACCTGCTCCTGGAAGACGATCAGACCGTAGGTCTCCTCAAGTACTGGCTTCAGATCTTTTTCGAACTCAGGGTGAATTGCCCAGTCTGATTGCCAGCGTCCGCCGTCTTTGTTCTTACGGTGTGCGAACTCAACGTGAGCGTTAGCTCCCATTGGACCGGGACGGTAGAGTGCAAGCACAGATGAGATGTCATCAAAGCAAGTGGGCCGTAGGAGTCGAAGCAATCCCCGCATACCTGGCGAGTCAAGCTGGAATACTCCGAGGGTATCTCCTCGGGCAAGGAGTTCGTAAGTTCGGAGGTCGTTGCAATCGTCCGGCAGTAGTGGCAGTTCGAGTCGTGTAGAGATCCCGTCAATGTCCATGCTTTGCAGCATGCGGCGACATTCATCAATTACTCCTAGATTACGTAGTCCCAAGAAATCGAGCTTAACTTGTCCTAGCTTCTCTACTTCGTGCATATCGAATCCGGTTACCCAGGTATCCTGGCCGGCCGGATGCCACAATGGCAGTACATCAACCAGTGAAACCGGTGAGATCAGCACACCAGCAGCATGCTGGCCCTGTCCTCTGACAGTGCCCTCTAGCCCACGTGCAAGCCGAACAGCGTCGTCCACTTCTCCGGAGTAATGGCTGAGATCTGCTTGAACCCCGAATTTAGCAGGAGGTAGGTGGCTGCAATACTCTGCTCCTCGGGTGAAAGTGCCTCCAAGAACTCGGTTAGCGTCCTTGAGAGCTGCATTAGCCTTAATCGTGCTGAAGGTTCCAATAATAGCAACGTGATCATCTCCATACATCTCTCGCACTAGATCGATCAACGGCTGCCGATGTTGCTCAGCTACATCGATATCGATATCGGGGAGGGACACTCGGCTGGGATTTAGGAACCTCTCGAAGATCAAGTTATGTGCGATAGGGTCGAGATCAGTGATACCAAGTGCGAACGCAACGAGACTGCCGCCAGCAGAACCACGACCGGGACCAAACAACATCCCGCGCTTCCGACCCTCATCGAGGACCTTCTTGAGGGTGAGGAAATATCCTGCAAATCCCATTGAGTTGATGATATCTAGTTCAAAGCCAAGTCTCTCCGCGTACTCCAGCTTGTCTACGTTGCGCTCAAGAAGTCCATGATTGGCAGCAATATCGAGATCATAGCCCTCGTCATCGCTGTATCGAGGCATCGACAGTTTATAGGCGAAGACGTCGTCGTAGTCGCCGATCTGCTCTGCGATCTCTACCGTATTGCGGAGAGCTTCTTCCGGAAGGCCCAGCTCGTACATCTCAGCAGCAGAACGAAGATGAAATCCGGACCCATTGAAGCGGAAGCGATTAGGGTCCGAGAGAACACCTTGTGTAGAAACACATAGAAGAGCCTGCTGAACATCGAAGTCCTCCGGAGTGCAGTGGTGAGAGTCGTTCGTAGCGACGGTGGGGATGAACATCACCCTAGCAAGATTGATCAGTTGCTCGTTCAGCCAGCCCTCTTCGAGGTCCCCAGGAATTTCGATACCGTGACTCATTAGCTCGACGTAGAGGTCATCCCGGAAGATGGTTTTGAGCTTCCCAGCGAAATCGTAGGCCTTCTCCTGTTCACCCTGACGTAGATAGATAGAGAGGTGCCCAGCGGCACAGCCGGTTAGGCAGATAAGTCCAGAAGCATGATCTGCAAGAGACGATAGGTCGATTCGAGGTTTACCATAGAAGCCTGTAGTGTGCGCGTCCGCTTGTAGTCGGTAGAGATTGCGCAGTCCATGGCTGCCCTTAGCAAGGAGAGTGAGGTGGCCGTACTTTCCGCTACCGCTGAAACCCGGAGTCGAAGTTCTTTCTCGTCGATCCACTGGAGCAATGTAGGTTTCGATCCCAGCGATGAACTTGACTCCATGCTTCTTACCTGCTTCCCAGCCCTTGTATAGGCCGCTTAGTGATCCATGATCAGTGATCGAGAGATGAGACATCCCGAGTTCGGCAGCCTTGCTGAAGAAGGCGTCCGGAGTGCCATGTCCATCGAGAAGACTCATGTGTGTGTGGTTATGGAGGTGGGCGAACTGTTTCATCTCTCTCTCCAATCGTCAGGCATTCCCACCTCTTCGGTTTCGACACCATCTGGTTGTAGCGCGTTCTACTTACGTCTTCCATCCCATCGATCTAGCCAGTCTTCGAGCTCGGGCCTGCGACGCTTGTTGCCCCAAGCCGACTCCTCGTGTGTCTTCTGCTTGTGCTCATCATGACAGAGTAGCTGCTGGTTGTCAAGAGAGTCGCTACCGCCCCAAGCCCTCGGGATGATATGATCAACTTCGGTCCCAACACTGGAACATATCGCGCAAATTTTGCGGGCTTTCACTACTTGGACGATCTGCTTCCAGTTGCTCGGCAGTGCTGGGGACTTGCTGCTAGCCCAGCCACGAGGATGCAGCGGACAGGGTTGGCACTCTCTACACCCTGCCCGCGAACACAGTCTCTTAGCCTTTGGCATCGTAGGTCTCGCCTAGCACTGTTCGTGCGATCTCGTCCAGCCTCGCGGACCACGTGTGCTTCCTGTAGACCTCGAAGAATCCGATGTCTGACTGCTCAGCACGACTCGCAGGATCATCGAGTAGTCGATCGATATGGAAAGCGACGTCACCGAGGTTGCCTCGCTCGTAGTAGCTGATGCCCCGGCCGAAGGTCTCTGAGAGCCCCAGGGTGTCCGGATGTACGAGACAGCCACCACGGCCTAGGGTGTTCGGAATCCGATCGCTCCAAGTCCACGGTACATCGACAGAGTCTCCGAGTACGACCTTCGCTGAGGCGTACACGTTCTTCAACTCATCTCCCCACACTGCTCCAGCGGTTGACAATCCGTAGAACTCGAAGCGCTTGCCGTACCGCTTCTGAGCGAAGCTGATGAGATCCTTGCGCCACTGACCATGAACCTTCTGAACGCTACCAACGAAGACGACGTCGCAGTCGTACTCCTTCTTCAGCTCACCACGGCCGACGAACCGATCGGGGATTGCCGGAGGCATCCAGTAGTGGTTGACGTCTACAGCAAACCACGCACGACTAGGATCTCCGTCAGCAGTGAAGACATAGTCTGCCTTGAACCAGTCGTCCTTCCAGAATTCAGCCCTCTCAGGCCGATCCCAGTAGAGATCCTGGTGGATAGCTACTGACTTTGTTCCAATTTGATTGAGGTTGTGATACAGAACTTCTACATCACCCTCAACTGATTGCCCCCAGCGAGGCCAGATAAAGAGATCTGCTAGGTGCATCCAGCAGGTATTGAAGATGGTGTCCGTGGTTACTGGCTTCGTCGGGTCGAAGGTTACAACATCCCAGCCGAGGATCTCAGCAGCACGGAAGACATCGTTCTTCCAACTGTACTCGATCAGATCTCCGAGGATTACTGCCGTAGTCACTTCGCGTCCTCGATCTTGATTACGCTGCTCACTGAGTAGCCTACGTCCTCTAGGAGGAGCAAGAGCTCATCTCCCGACTTCGTTCCTTCGAGCTCAACTCGAAAGATAGAGATCTTCGGCTTCGGAGATACGACTCCGAGATCTGCTAGGGCATTGAGAAGCTTTGAGCCAATGCCATATGGCCCCTGGAACTCCTCCAGTGCACTCCAGACGTCGCTAGCCTTGACTAGGATCTCTTCAGGCTCTTCGGCCTTCACCTCTGGGACTGGGGTTAGCCTCCAGCTGAAGACTTCATAGCGGGCTCCACCCTCAAACTCAATCCTAGCAAGGTTGTCGGGTTGGTAACTCACCTCGATAACTTTGGCGATGTCTCCGAGTTTAAATCTGCCTTCATACCCAGCACTATCAACGATCTTCACCCTGTCGCCTACGTGTAAGTTACTCACTTGCGAACTCCTTCTCGATCTCTTTGCCGATGGGTAGCTGGAAGGAGGGTACCCCAACTGAGGCTAGAATGTCAAGGCCGCTAGGGTCGCGGTAGGTCTTGAGATAGACGACTCGCACCACTCCTGACTGATGGAGTGCCCTCGCGCAGAGCCGACAGGGACTAGTGGTCGTGAACGCAGTGCTGCCCTTCACTGCGATACCCTCACGAGCTGCCCAGAATACAGCGTTACTTTCTGCGTGAACCGCTTTGTCGCATGGACTACCGTTGTCGTGATCGCACGGAGGCTGGCCTGAGAGTGTTCCGTTGTAGCCGTGAGACACGACTCTGTTCTCTTTGACGAGTACACAGCCATTCCGAGCTCGGGAACACTTGGATCTCTGGGCAATACTGATCGCTTGCATCATTCCAGTGGAATCCCAATCCAACGGCTGGCCAGTGCCAATCAAAGCCTGGCCGAACACTGAGATGTAATCGATCCTGCTCATCGGCTAGGCCTCTGGCTTTCGAACCACTGGAGATCCAAGTCGAGATCTTGAAGCTGACGCTCTGCCTGGATGATCGAGTACAGATATGACTCGAACTCGAAGGAGGTGTCAGATCGCTCCTGCCTTCGGGTCCATGAGTCGATCGTCTGAGTCAATGAATCCCTCTGAGTCAAGATGTTGTGGATGATGACGTCGTAGTCGCTCTGGAGGAACATCGGTCTGGATCTCCTTAGTGTTTGAACTTCATCCACTCAGTGGTTCGAACACCGGGGAGATAGATGGAGGAAAGCTTCTTGCCGACGATACCCTCTAGACCACGCTCTCTGGTGGCGTTAAACAATTCTTCGGCATCGGTGTGGCTGTGGGTCTCGATGTGATGCAGTTCGTTCGTAGCGTCATCAAGCAGAGAGATGCGAGTACTGAGTGGCTTCTGAGTGAGGTCATCACCCCAGAGTTCGAGGATATCGAAGAGAGCTAGGCTCATCTTCTTGCTCCTACCAGCACCGAAGCTGTTCCTCTTCTGGATAACGGGAAGCTCGTGGAGACCCGTCCTCGGGTTCGTGTAGTACAGCTCACCGTCGTAGACACCCGGAGGAAATTCAGTGTGAAGCTGAGAGCACTCGTGGAACCTGAAGGTGACATCCCGACCGCTACGGCTGATGACAGTGGTCGAGTCCTCGGTGACCTTGACGATCGCTCGCATCCCGTCGTACTTCACTTGGAACACCCAGCCGTCCCAGTCCATCAGGTTCAGGGTGTGTCGGTCCTGGCTCAGCAGCATCGGCTTCAACTCGACTGTCATGATCGGTACTCTACCTCATCCGAATCAAGATTGCAACCTACCTAGTGGTTGCTCGCATCCACTCTCTCGTATACACTCGATCGTATCCGCTCGCAACCAAACCAAAGAAAACAACGAAGAGGTGAATGATTCGCATCCGCTCATCATTAACCTCAGTATACAGGCCGCTGGAAGGTTGTCAAGCTTCTGAGGATATCTGAGATGCACATCACACTCCTCAAGCAACTGTTGATGTGCCTACGGAACTGAGGTACACTGATGATCATGACAGTTGGAGAGTTCCCAACCTTCGAGCAGCTTGAAGCTGCACTACGTGAACTAGCCTACGAGAAGAAGAGGATTGAATCTGAGTACGCTAGGGTGTATGTTCTGTGGTACAACCTCCTCGTAGCCGAAGGGAAGTTCAAGTGATCTTGATCCTGAAGGTCCTGCTAGTCCTAGTCACAGTTAGTTACTCACTAGACACAATCTGGTTTGCCTCTGGCAAGCACCCGGGGTGCACCGATTCTAACCTGACCGACACGACCGTCTTCACTCTCCGGCTGATCTTCATAGCTATGTTGATCTGGTTCTGCGTTGAGGTGTGGTCGTGATCGTTGATGCCGGTGAACTAGGTGACGCACTGAAGAACGTCCTGCTGTTCGGGAAGGAGAAGACCTTCGCCGGAGCGGTACGGTTTGACTTCGATTCAGTCGGGATTTGGACCCTCCTAGCCTGCGACAACTTCGTCGGCATTAAGCATCAGATCCACGTAGATTACGCAGGCAACCACGAGTACCACTATCTCGCTCCGAAGGCTGTGAAGGAACTTGAGGCGGGCCTACGGGGGCAGGAGGGTGATGTTGACATCGATCTCGAAGCACTCTCGATCCCCTGCCCCAACGAGCAGTTCTGGGCGATGTTCGAGACTCTCGTCGACAACATCAACAAGCATCCGATCGAGGCAGGGTCGTTCGACATCGACTTCGCTCGTATCGGACAACTCCGGCTGTTGAACCCGAAGGGGAAGTTCCCGGGCAGCTTCTCGAACTTCGAAGTTTCTGGCCAGAGGTTCTTGGCATGGCGGTATGGACCTGATACACTCGGAGTACTGATGCCGCTGGATCGGGCGAAGCTAGCCGAGGTCTACGACAACCTATCAGAGGTGGTGTGGCCGTGAGCGAAGCAGTGCACATCAAGAAGTTCCCCTCAAGCGGACCTGAGAACGACATGGCTGTTGCCGTGTTCGATGATCTGGTGAATCCGACTCTGTACTTCTGGAAAGAGCATCGAAAGGAGTCTACCGTGAACTTCACTCCGCTCGAACAACTGGAGAACTTCCAGTTTCACCAATCCCGTGAGCACGCAGAGAGCATCTCCGACGTCTTCTGGGATGATGGTTGGCTCTTCGATCGAGTCTCTGACGAAGCTCTCCGGGCTATCGAGAAGCATGGGTTCGATCGCACTCCAGCTAACCCCGATATGTCGATCCACGAGAAGATGACCATCCTCGTCGAAGAGGTTGGCGAAGTAGCGCGAGCGTGTACGTACGATGAAGGCAGCTCGGAACAGCGTATCGAAGAGCTAGTGCAGGTAGCCACGATGGCCCTGATGTGGGCAGCAGCAGAACTGGAGACCCAAGAGTGAGTGATCAGAGGTACTTCGAGGGACATAACGGCACCTCGCTGTCTGTTACCCTTTATCCCGATAGTAAATTTTTGCACCTATCTGGTAACGACGACCATGAAGCGCACACGTACATCCGTCTGTCACTTCCTGAAGCGGCAAATCTGGCGAAGATCCTAACTGAAATGGGTGGCCATGAGTGAGCTTATCTCGGACCTGTTCCGCTCTAGTCGTCAGCGAGGGCTGAGCCACGAGGACTCTGTTAATCGAGTCTACCAGGCTGGAGTGCTCTCAAGCTCGAAGCCAAAGCACCTCAGCTCAGAAGAACTAGCAGATGGTCATACGATTTACATCATGGGCACCATCACTGGCCTATCTCCGAACGAGGCACTCGATGAGGTCTTCCTCGCTGGGTATCACGCGGCTACGACTGGTGCATTCGGAGAGCTGGAGGCAGCTCTGTGAGCGAAGTCAAGATCCCGGCGTTCGATGGATATTCAAATCTCTTCATCTGCTTGAGCGATGGACTAGTCAATATCCAGGGCCTTAGTCGCTCTTGGGATACGATCTGGATTGACCTCACTATCGAGGAAGCTCGTAGGTTCGCTCAGGAGATCTTCTCTCTGACAGAAGGAGACGAAGACAACTGATGGCACGATACATCCAGGCCGTACCATCATTCATCTATTGTGTCGAGGTGCTACTAAAGACCGGAGAGAGAAAGATCTTCGGGCCTTACTCAACGATTGGTGCAGCTAGAGGTCAAGCTAGCACTCTAGCGAAGGGTTACTACGTAGACCGCGTAGTGATTAGTGTAGGTGCTGTGCGATGGGCTGAGTTGGATGACCGTGACTGAATCTATCCGGCCTCCGAGGTCGATCTCTCAGCTCAAGAACTACACGAAGTGTGGGGAAGCCTATCGGCTGGAGAAGTTCCATCGAGATCAGCTCCCCAAGAGTCCAGCAGCTTGGACTATCAGTGGCTCAGCACTGCACGAGGCGTACGAGACCTGGGAGCGTAGCGACCGCTCTGGAAGCCTAGCTGACCAGTTCGTTCCAGTGTTCGATCGGATGATCGAAGAGGCTAAGGTCGAGCAACCAGATCTCCGATACTGGCAGAAGCCTCCGAGGACGAAGTCAGTAGAACAGGACATCAAGAACCATCGCAAGCGGTTCATCGAGCGGGATGCTCCGAACTACGAAGTTCGATGTCGTGAATCTGAGTGGGAGATTCTCCGACTTGAAGATGGCGAACTCGCTCTAGAACTTCAGTTCGAGATGACTCTCGGGAACTCTGTTGTCCGAGGTGCTATCGACAAAGTTCAGTGGTGGCCGAAGGAAGAGCACGTCACGATCGAGGATCTGAAGACCGGTAGTCCTGAGAACGCTGAGTACGACCAACGTCAACTCGGTGTTTACGGTCTAGCGATCCAAGAGCTTCTGGGGATCAACCCGAAGTTCGGTAGGTACTGGTTCACCAAGGTTGATCGAGGTAGCGCTTGGTTCAATCTCGGAAAGTACACCCATGGCTACTTCGAGAAGGAATTCGAGCTGCTGAACCGAGCAGTCGAGCAAGAGTTGTTCTTCGCTAACCCAGGGAAGGGTTGCGATCTCTGCTCAGTGAAGCCGTGGTGCAAGGAGAAGGGTTGGCTCGAATTGGGACAGCCACTATTCGCAGAAGAAGAGGTATCGTGAGTAAGGTAGAAGACCTAGAGTTCTGGCTACTGGCTCCTGAAGACGGCTCAGAGCCGGCGAGGGTTGAGATCTATTCCTCAGCACTACAGATCTTGGGGAGCTTCGAGGCCTATCCCGTTTGGAACAGGGGCATGGTTAGCCGTGGGGTGCGAGCTTCTCAGTTCATGCTTGGCGAAGAGCGCGATGTGTTCATCTACACCATCAAGGCAGTCCGGAAAGAAGAGGCAGCAGCATGAGTAACACAGAGCGGATCGCTAAGCAGAAGAGCGTGGCAGATGAAGTCCTAGATGCGCTCTCGATCCTTAATCCTCAGGTGATCGTTGCTGGTGGCGCTCCGGGCGATTGGCACCTCGGTAATCCGGCGCGGGACATCGATGTCTTCATCGAATTTCCCCGACGATTGCAAGGCCAGAGCAGATTCTTGGAAACTCTTGGGAAGCTAATTTCTGGAGACATCAAGATTGTAACTAGGGCCGACGGGACAGAATACAAGATGAACTCTGATGTCTCTGATGTCTACGAGATCTCACATCCGAGTGGCGAGACTGTTCAGGTCGTGCGACTTGAGGAAAACGGTGGACAGAACTGTATCGCTAAGTTCCCTTTGCCTACGTCGCAAGCTACGTACTCTAAGTCAGGTGTAGTGTGGGTGTCTAGGGAACTACTAGTGAGTCACGCATGGAAGATTCTGTGGGCTGAAGCACCGTATGCCCTAGGACATCCGTACACCAAGAAGATCATCGCGAAGTTCCCTGGATATCGATTCTTGGCGTCCAAGAGTTCTGCATACGAGCACATCGTGAACACCGAACTAAGGAATAAGGTAGCAGCGTGAGTGACGTCCCGGTCGGAGTATATCGAGCCCTCCTAGAGGCGCTTGCCGAACATAAGGCATATCCGATTCTCAACGAGGGTCCTAGTCTAGATAACGGGGTCGATCGCATCGTAGGTGGCGAAGTTTATCGGGGCCTTCAGTTTTCTATGAGTGCAGTGCGAGTAGATGGAGACGCAGCATGAGCGACGATCGTCCGTTCGAGCCCGTTGAGGGCCGCAGTTACAACCCAATCCAGTTGTCGACGTTCATCAACGGTGATCAGCTAGTCTTCCGAGCAGAAGACGGCAATGACCTTGCTGAACTCGTCGCTGGCACTCTCGCTGCAATCGAGAAGGTCACGGATGACCTCAACAAGTTGAAGCAGTACGGCGTTGCTAACGCCGTGTTCACCGGCGACTCGAAGAGCAAGGGTGCCGATACCAGGGCTGCTGACTCAGGTCCCGGTGGTAGTAGTGGTGGCGGCAGTGGCGACAGTGCTCCGAACTGTGGCTGTGGCGTTCCGATGGTGGATCTGAAGCATAAGGGCTACAAGAACCGCTGGTACGCCGGCAAGGGCTGCCAGAACGAGGGCAAGCAGAAGCAGTGTTGGGCGAAGCGCGGCTAGGGCGTGGCTAGATCTACGGAAGAGAGGCTCTTCTCTAGACTAGAAGAGTCTCTCAGTGGATGTTGGCTATGGACTGGTCCACTTGATGTCGGCGGATATAGCAAGATTGGATCTGAAGGTAGATTCGTATTCGCCCACAGATGGTCTTACGAGTTCTTTCGTGGCCCCATTCCAGATGGTCTCTTCTTAGATCACTTGTGCCGAGTAAGACATTGCATGAACCCAGATCACCTAGAGCCAGTGACTACTAAGGTGAATCTGAATCGAGGAGTCAACAAAGAGTCTCGCAAGACACACTGTCCTAGCGGTCACGAGTACTCTGCGGAGAACACCTACGTGCACAAGCGTGGTGATCGTCAGTGCCGCACCTGTCATAGGACTAGGGAGTCAGAGCGACAGAAGAGGCTTCGGCGAGAAGCTAGGGCTAAGTAGATCATCGAAGTTGGGTTGGGGCTCCACGGACGGAGCCCCTTCTCTGCTCTCATCTAAGGAGTGATTCAAATCCAGACGCTATCGCTTTCACTTCGCCAAAGAGGTCAGGATGGAGAGCCTCTCCCAGTAGTGTTCGCTCAGCTCGATCGACTCGGAGTGAAGTTCCGCCGAGGATGGGTGCATCTGATCGCAGCGGCTCCGGGATGTGGGAAGAGCGCCATCTCTTCATTTCTCTCATTAGCCCTGAGTTATCCAGATGGTACCCGACTACCCGGGTTGTATTTCTCGCCCGACAACGATAAAATGACCTGGGGTAAAGGGGCCATTGCGAAGCAGTTGAACGTCCATGTCAACCAAGCCGAGAAGCTCCTAGAGGAGAATGACGACAAAGCTTGGAAGGCTCTAGCTGATGCAGCAGGACACCTCTGGATTTCCTTCCAGAGTTCACCGAGTCCAGCGGACATCCGAGAAGAGCTGGATGCTTTCGCGTTCGCCTACGGCGCTTGGCCTCATGCCATCTGGATCGACAACATCATGGATGTTGACGCCTCAGGTGGAGGGGAAGATGAGCGCACCTCCCAGGATGCTGTGATGAAGTTCCTCCGGAGAGTCGCTCGTGATCACGGGATCGCAGTGTTCGTTCTGGCTCACGTCACTGGACAGTACACCAACGGCACTGAGCCGATCCCGAGGTCTGGGTTGATGAACAAGATCGACAAGATTCCTCAGGTTGTCCTTACCCTCTGGGTTCCTGATGACAACCAGCTCGGAGTATGTGTCGTCAAGAATCGTGGCGGCAGGGCGAAGGCAGATGGTACACTAGGCTGTGTCATTTCCTGGCTCCCAGAGATGGCGTGGTTCAGCACTGGGCAGGAGAAGCAATGAGCGTGTGTACGTGTGGGTGTGGTGCTGAGCTGACGGGTAGGCAGCGGACTTGGGCCTCCCCAGCGTGCTCTAGAGCTGGAGCTCGGTTCAAGTTGTACGGGATCACGGCAGAAGAGTACGACATCATCTGGAAGGAGCAGGGCGAGTGCTGCGCGATCTGCAAGCGCAAGCCTCGTGAGGGAGAAACCTTCCATATAGACCACGAACACAACAAAGGTCCCTCCGGTCCCTTAAGGGGCATTGTATGCCCCTACGATAACACGAGGATCATCGGGCGACTTAAGTCACATGAGCGCGCTCAGGCTCTAGCCGACTACTTGCGTGACCCTCCAGCTACCAGAGCCCTCGGGCGTGTGGTAGTATCACCTGGCAAGCCTAAGAAGCGTCGCAGACGCAAGAAGTGAGGATCGATGAAAGCTGTTGCTGAGGGTTGGTGTGCTACGTGTCGCTGGAGTCTCCTTGAGGAGCACCCAAGGGAGCCCTACGTCTTGCGTTGTACGAACTGCAAGGAGTGGATTGTTATTCTGCGCGATGGAGCCTCTGTCGTTGGGAGCGATGATGGCTGAACAGGATGAATCTCCGGTGTCATCTTACGCGACCTGGGTCTGTGATGAAGACTCGTGCTGGTGTAGTCAGTACTACGGCACGATGACTCGATGCGGGTGTATGAAGTGCCACCCTCAGCACACCGTGAACAACTCGGCTCCAGTCAAGAAGCTTCGCTGGGATGGATCTCCCTATGGCGGATGAGATCGATATCACAGTGAAGTGTACTCAGAGCTGTGGAGACACTACTCTCGAACAGCACCCCCGAATCAAAGAGATCCTCCGATGCTCGAACTGCAAAGAATGGCTGCTGAGCCAGGACAACGAGATATGGCTACGGGTGAATCGAGATGACTGAGATCGACATCGTAACCAACTGCGCTCCCTATCCAACTGGCTGTGGCAGGCTCGTTAGGGGCTCGGAGATCAAGAACTGGGACATCAGTTGCCTCGAAGCATGGGGTGTCTTGAAGCTCTGTGAGCAGTGTCAAGAGATGTCTGTCCTACACTACTTCTATGACGAGGGGCTTTCGTGAAGGTGTACGTCGCAGGCCCAATGACCGGTTATCCAATGCTGAACTTCCTAGCGTTCTTCCGAGCTGAAAGGGATCTCGCTAGTCAAGGGTACTCAGTAATCAACCCAGCTAAGAATCTCGGCGGCAATACGGCAGTCGAGTGCCTCGATGCTCATATCGAGAATCCGATGAAGTGGGAAGATTACCTCCGGATCGATATTGCCACCCTTCTCGACTGCGATGCGATCTATCTCCTCCGGGGATCTCACAACAGCCGAGGTGCTAAGCTAGAGCGTCTGATTGCAGAAGGACTAGGCATGACCGTGATGGTAGAGAAGTGATAGGGAGTGGCCGAGAATGAGCGAGACATCAGAGCAGTTCTCCTACATCTTGGAGCGACTGAGCTACCGGATTCGGGAGGCTGGAGAAGCGTCAAGTGTCCTTTCCACGAGGATTCAAGAGCTTCAGCAAGAGTTAGCGTCGATGACGGAGCGTTTTGCTGCCACGGCTGTTCAGTCAAAGGCGACGCAATCGGATTGCTCATGTCCCAGCGACACCTCACCTTCCCCGAAGCTCTCGATCTCTACGGAGACATCACTGGAGAGCCTTCCGGAGTGGTGGTTTCTAGCGATACAGAGAGAGGCAGATTGGGCGGAGCAGGCACATCTAAGAGAGGCGGATTCGATCTAGATGGCAGACCCAAAGCCTTCGAGAGGGGCTCTGGATTCGGATTCTCGTTCTAAGATTGTCCCGACCGCAGAGCTGAGGCGTTCTCTTGAGTACCGAATCGATATTTACCAATCCCAGTTCTTCGACTCCGATATCGGACGGAGTTATTGGATGGATCGGAGACTGTCTGAGCGACTGGCAGAAGAACTTCGTATTGGCTATGTATCTGATGCAATCGCGGGAGACCAGTGGTTCGCTGGATGCTTGGCTATCCCGTACCTATCCTCAGCGGGACCAGTCAGCATCAAGTTCCGAGCTCTGGACGGGCAGGGGCAGAAGTATCGGTACGACAAGGGCCAGATCCATCGGATCTACAACACTCTTGCCCTCCAGGAAGCTGAGTCGATCGTTATCACTGAGGGGGAGATCGATGCGGCGTCGTTCGTGCAGTCGGGTATTCCCGCTGTAGCCCTCCCAGGAGCCACGAGCTTCAAGGCTGCTTGGCGTCGGATCTTCTTCAACCGAAAGGTGACAGTGTTCTGCGACGGAGACGACGCAGGAAGAAAGATGGGAGATGCGTTGTCTTCTGCGCTCTGGGGTGCTAGAATCATAGAGGCACCAGAAGGCGAAGATGCGAACTCGATTCTAGTGCAGCACGGACCCGATCGACTGAGGGAGCTAGTGAAGTGATCCGACTTACGTTTACGACAGTGGTTGAAATCCCAGATCTAGGACACCACACTCCAGAGTACTTCGCCGAACACATCGCTCTATACTACGGCAACAGACACCAAGACTGGGACTCGTGTGTAGTTGGGTCTGTAGTTGCCGAAGAGATCTCAGATGAAGAAGGAATCCGTTGATGAGCGAAAAAGAGAAGGATCTCTCGAACCTCATTGGTGAGGTGATGGATACCAACACCAAACTGTTCGCCTACATCCGTCAGATGATGGAACACGCAGTGGTTATGCGCAACACTCTTCAGATCCAGGCAGATCGATGTAACGGGATGATCGATTTCCTAGCTGAGACTGCTCAGCGGATCTCCGAGAACAGCGCGGATGCCCTGAATCTTGAGTTCGGGATCTTCGATCAGATGAAGAGCTACGGTGATATCGACGAGGATGAGGAAGTTGAAGATGACGGTTCCTACGCCGAGGATTAAGCTGAACGTCGGGGAGTATCTCGACAAGCGCACTGATGAAGAGAAGTTCCCGAATCGATATGCCTACTTCGGGTATGTCTATGGTGATCGTGATCGGTACGGTCGTGGAGTGCAAGAGATCAAGCCAAACGATTCTGAACCGATCTCAAATCGCCCGAACCAACCGAAGGGATTGACAGATGGAATCGCAGAAGCGCGAATCAGTCTTTAAGGTAGGGGATCGGGTCACTCATGTTTACCGTAGTGATGAGGGTGTTGTTGTCGCAGTAAAGGACAGCAGTCCCACCGTGCAGTGGCCTCACAGCAGTCAGACTCACACTAGGACGTACCTTCGGCACGTCAGTGGTAGTCCCGTAGAACAGCCGCTAGAGCCAACTCAGGAGTCAGGTGGACTCACGAATGACGCAATCAATATTGTAACTGATCGCGAAACTGGTGGCAAGAAGCAAAAGAAGCTCGAAGAGTATGCGCTAATTCCCGTTGGCCCTCTCGCTGAGGTAGCAAGAGTGTACGGCAAGGGTGCAGAGAAGTATGAAGATCGGAACTGGGAAAAGGGTTACGCTTGGTCACTGAGCTATTCTGCTCTCCAGCGACACGCTAACAAGTTCTGGGGCGGCCAGAGCAGGGACGAAGAGACTGGATGTCACCACCTCGCGTCGGTTGTCTTCCATGCTCTAGCGATGATGGAGTTCGAGAACACCCATCCCGAGAAGGATGATAGGAGTAAGAATGCCTAGTGCCATCGGAGATAGTGTCGTCTTTCCCACTCTAGCAGTCGATGACGTAGTCGCTGCGTTCTACGGCCAGCCTGATGAGATCGTTGAGTACGTCATCAAGGAGCTAGCCATCCGGGCTACTGATGAGTGGTTGACGATTCGCAATCTTCTCGACTTCTTCATCAATTACGCATCAGAAGAGCACGATATCGATGACGAGTTCTTTGAGGCGGTACTGTGAGTGGTTGTATCGACCACGGATACAAAGGTAACGGAAAGGGCTACGCCAAGGTGCACCGGCCAACAGGCAGAGACGAGATAGTGTATCTACATCGATGGATCTTTGCTCGGGAGCACGGCTACTATCCTGAGGTAGTGATGCACTCGTGTGACAACACCAGGTGTATCAATCTAGAGCACTTAGTTGGTGGTACACGGGACATGAACAACAAGGATTGTGCAGCTAAGGGTAGGAGCGCAAAGGCTCAGCCAACCCAGCGCAGATTTACTCAGGCTCAGGTTGATGAGATCCGAGTCAGGTGGGCCGGTAGAGGCAAGAGGTGCTTGGTGAACGGAGCTTCAGCTCTAGCTCGTGAGTTCGGTGTCAATAGAAGCTCCATCTATGATATCTGTGAGCAAAGGACATATGTCTTATGAAACGACTTCTGATCGATTTGGAAACAGCTCCGATCCTAGCTCACACTTGGGGGATTTGGCAGCAGAACGTAGGTATCAATCAGATCATCAAGCCTGGGTACATCCTCTGTTACGCAGCGAAGTGGTACGGCAAGCGACAGGTGTTGTTCGATAGCGTCTGGGACGCTGAGGAGAACGGCACCAGCTTCCTCGGCCCTCTGTGGGACCTGCTGAACGAAGCTGATGCCGTAATCCACTACAACGGTAAGCGGTTCGATATCCCGAAGATTAACTCAGAGTTCTGGTTGGATGATCTCACTCCTCCGAGTCCGTTCAAGCAGATCGATCTTCTAAAGGTAGTGAAGAAGAACTTTGGCTTTCCGAGCAACAAGCTCGCTTACATCCTTGATGTAAAGGGGCTAGAGGGAAAGTTGGCGAACGAGGGTCACGGAATGTGGCGGAAGGTCATCGATGGTGATCCGAAGGCCAGAGCTGCGATGAAGCGCTACAACAAGCGTGACGTCACTGGGATGGAGCCACTGTATGACTCGCTAATTCCCTGGATTAGCGACCATCCGAACATGAATCTTTACGGCTCACCTGATGGTTGCCCGAACTGTGGTAACTCTGAGCATCTTCGCAAGGAGGGTATCGCTAAGCTGATCGAGGGTTCATATCAGCGGTGGAAGTGCCAGGGCTGTGGAGCTTGGAGTCGCGGCAAGAAGCGGATCGATACTACTGCGTTGACTCAGGTGAAGCTATGACACTCTATCGAGTTGCCCTGCAAGTTAGTGACTACTCTGTGTTCGATGTCGAAGCTGAAGATGAAGATGATGCTGTAGACATGGCGTACGATCGACTTGAAGATGCTGGCGTCTCAGCATCTTCCGAGTGGGAAGTAGACTACGTTGAGGTGATTGAATCGTGAGCGAGGACGTCTGTAGTGCTTGGGCAAAGGATGTCAACCGCACCGCAGCGTTCGTCTCAGGTGACTTTCCCGATGTCGAGCGAGAAGATCTGACTCAGCACCTCTTCATGAAACTGCTAGAGAACCAGCAGTACTTGAAGTCACCTGAAGAGCGCGGAGCAACAACGATGTTGCTGTGGTGGGCGAAGGCGTACGCCAAGAGCGTCCGTACCGAGCACCTCCAGCTCTCTCCTCAGTATTCCTATCGCACCAGCGACATCCGTGATATCCTACATGTGGTCTTCCAGCAGCAGGACTGGGAGTCAGTTGAGGTTCCTGATGACGCTCGATCAGAGTTCAGAGATGTCTTCCTCGAAATCAACATCGACGTTAAGCGAGCCTTCGAGAAGCTGGGCGAGAAGCAGAAACTCGTGATCTTCGAGAAGTACGCGATGAGTATCGACCCTGTTGATCCAGCAGGTAGGAAGCGACTGAGCAGGGCGATCGAAGCTCTGACTGATAGGGTCAACTTCTATCAGCACGCGATCGATGACGAGTTCATCGGTAAGCGCCGAGTGATGAGCAACGCCAAAGCAAGGTACGTTACCAAGAATCAAGAGGAGATCTAAGTGGCAGCCCCAGCGAGAATCAATCGTGACAATATTGAGGATCTCGTAGATTACATCTTGGTGGAGCTAGCTGAAGCCAGTAATGACGAAGTGGCGAGATTGCTAGGGGAACTCGTGGCGTACTACGACGGTCGCACGGAGTAGAGTTGGTGGTGGAAGGTGGGTTGCGGGGGTGCCCATCTTCTGCTACAGTAGTGGCATGACAGACGTTGCGACCAAACTGAAGGGCCTTACTCCCTGGCTAGCCACGGTAGCGAGAGGGCTTCCCTACGACACCGATGACCTGATCCAGGAAGGTCGCATCGCTGCTTGGCAAGCATCGTTGAAGACTAATGGCAAGAACTCTGAGAGCTTCATGAAGGCAGCGGCGTTGTGGCGCATGAAGGCTCTGGCATTCGAGGGTCGGGCACAGTTCGGAAGTCGGCAGAGCTGGGGTGGCAAAAACGTCTCAGATCCAATGAGTGACGAAGTCTACGTCTGGACTACACTCGCTAGCTTTGACCATCCCGATGATCTAGTCTACCACTACGACGAGATCCACGGCTCGTTGCAAGAGCTAACTCAGGCCGAGAAGGAATACGTCTATCTTCGGTTCTGGCGAGGAATGAA
>Ga0115027_10000008_pt1 | contig 24724 bp, 15 predicted proteins | sample Open_0915_D1_FD_83879 | JGI IMG/M metagenome (GOLD analysis project Ga0115027, IMG submission 83879) | Wetland microbial communities from Old Woman Creek Reserve in Ohio, USA - Open_0915_D1 | ecosystem: Environmental > Aquatic > Freshwater > Wetlands > Sediment ...
CGGCGGATGGTGCAGTCCAGGAGGTACTTGGCGGTGAGGTTGAGGCCGAGCACGTGGTCGCGACCGTCCGGCGAGGCGAGCTGCTGGAACGAGTCGGAGGCGATCAGAAGCTCGCCGAGCGACGCGATCACGGCAGTTGCGCGCAGATCATCGTCTTCGTGGACGAGCAGACCGCAGCGCAGGCAGGCGTCCACCACCGGTTCAGGCAGGGTGCGGCGGGCGAGCGCGGCCGGCACGGCTCCGCCGAGCAGGAACCACCGGGCCAGCAGGCTCAGCGGCGCGGGCTCGCGTGTCAGGTGGAGGAGGCGGGCGTTCGTCCGGAGCTGGGGCGAAGGCGGATAGTTCCCGCCCAGGGTCTTCTCGAGCCCGGACTCGGTGTAGCCCGCCTCCCGGAAAAAACTGCGCAGGATCTCGGCTTCGCTCGGGACGAGCAGGCTGAGCATCGCGCGGCCCGCTAGCCGGCTGACCACGGGCCGCACAGGGGAGCCGTGGGACGGGCGAGTGACGTGAACGCGGTCACCTGGATGATCGGCAGGTCACGGTGGCTGACCAGCGGGATCAGACCGCGCGCCAGGATCTCTTCGACCGCGCGCTCCGGCAGCAGGGCCTCGGCGCAGGGCAGCAACCTGCGCTGCCCCCCTGCGTCCGTGTAGGCGAACGCGGGCAGCCCATCGAGTTGAAGCCGCATTCCCGGTGGCACGGGCCGGCCCGCGTCGGTGCACGCGCGTGCCAGCAGCAGCAGCGGCGCGAGGGCCGGGTTGCCCCAGAGGAACGCCTCGGCGTCGGTCGGATCCGGCGCCTCGTCGAAGGCGAACGTCTCGATTGCATCCGTGCGCGGGCCGTAGGGCAACCGCAGCAGCAGTCGGGGCAGGGCGAGCCCGAGCCAGGCGGCGCCTCGCGTGCGGCGCATCGCCTCCCACGCCTCGGACCAGCCGGCGTCGGACGCGTCCCAGCCTGCGGGGTCCGACAGTGCAGAGGCGTCGCGGCATCCCAGGAGGGACGGCTCAGCGCCGGAGAGGAACGGGCCGCCGCAGGTGCCGGCCAGCACGCCGAGCGCCGCGAGCAGCCGAGCATCGTCCTCCCTCGGGCCGAAGTAGAAGCCCCCGAGGAGCGCGGTCCAGGGCTGGCCACCGAGCATACCGCGCTCGCTCTCGACGAGAAGCTGGTAGAGCGCAGTCGCCGCGAGGTCCTCCCCGCGTCCGAGGAGGTCCTCCGCAAGCTCAGCCTTGGTCGCGTCGAGCAGCCACCACTCGACCGCATCTCCCTCGATGCTCGAGACCAGCCACGCAAGGCCGCGCCAATTTGCCTCGAGGGTCCTGAATCCGGGATCGCGAAGGACCCGGCGCAGCACGTTGCCGGCGAAGTCGTCGAGGACGGAACGGTAGGTCGCGAGCTGTGCGGGCGCCGGCGCGACGACGTGCGGCGCGACCGCGGCACGTATCAGCCCGTTGGCGGCCGTCGCTGGGTGGGCCGGTGCCCGTGGCTGGGGACCCAAGGCGCCCAGGAGTCGGGAGAGCGTCTCCGCGTCGCTCTCGGCGGCGCCACCGGGAAGAGGCGTCGCGCCGACGTCCTCCACGCCAGAGCCCGCGACTGCCAGCAGTTGGCGGAGGGCTTCGCCCGCTTCCCGCCGGCTCGCCGGGTCGTCGAAACGGCCACGCAGGTCGCGCAGCGTGTCGAGAAGCGGGAGGCGAGGCGCCAGGTGATCGGGATGAAAATCATCGAGACACCGGAAAGCGAGAGCGTCGGAGCCCCCGTCTTTGCTGGCGCCAGGAATTCTCAGGGTGGGCTCGAGCTCGCGCAGCCGCGTATCGAGGGTGTCGACGTCGACGCGTATGGGCCGGCGCTCCGACAAGACTCTCCTCGGGGTGTCCGGCGAGCCCTGCCGCCCGCTGAAATCGCCGATGATGAGCATGCGCGTGGGACCGTCGTCACTGCGGTGACTCCTGGCGGTGGGCTGCGCGCGTCCGAGATGGAACTCGAAGGAGAGGCGTCCAGGCATGCCCGTGCTCGGTGATCGGACATTCAGGAGGATAACGCATCGCAGCCGGGGTGGGGCGAAGGCGCTCCGTGAGACAGTCGGTGGCTCCCGAGCGGCGTGGCGCCACGTCCCTGGCTGGGCAGCATGAGACGCCATCAAGTAGCATTCGAGGACGCTCACGGAAGCGCGCGCCAGAGGCAGAGCCATGCCCGCAACGCAATCGCATCGTCAGATCGCGGTCTCGAGTCCCCTCGGGCCCGATGTGCTTCTCTTCCGGCGAATGACGGCGACCGAGGAGCTCGGGCGGCTTTTCGAATTCGACCTGGAGCTCCTCAGCGAGGACCGAGCGATCGACCCGGACAGGTTGCTCGGCCAGAACATGACGGTCCGGCTCGACCTGCCAAACGAGGACACGCGCTACTTCAACGGCTTCGTCAGCCGATTCCTGCATACGGGCATGATGGAGGTGGCTGCGGGCGGGCGCGATCTCGAGTACGCCGCCTACCGCGCGACCCTCAGGCCCTGGCTGTGGTTCCTGACGCGCACGGCGGACTGCCGCATCTTCCAGGAGAAGACCGTTCCCGAGATCGTCAAGCAGATCTTCCGGGAGCGGGGATTCACCGACTTCGAAGAGGCGCTCTATGGCAGCTTTCGCAAGTGGACCTACTGCGTGCAGTACCGCGAGACGGACTTCAACTTCGTCAGCCGGCTGATGGAGCAGGAAGGCATCTATTACTACTTTGCCCACGAGAACGGCCACCACAAGCTCGTGCTCTGCAATGACGCGGGATCGCACAGGCCGGCCGCGGGCTACGCCCGAATTCCCTACTACCCGCCGGCCCACAGCGAGCGGCGGGAGCGCGACCACATCTACGAGTGGGCCTTCGGGCGCGAGGTCCAGCCGGGGAGCTACGCCCTGAACGACTTCGACTTCGAGCGACCGCGCGCCAACCTGCGGACAAAGTCGAGGGTGCCACGGAGGCACGCGCTCGCCGACTTCGAGATGTACGACTATCCCGGGGAGTACACCCAAAACGGCGACGGGGAGACCTACGCCCGGATCCGCATCGAGGAGCTGCAGGCCCAGCACGAGGTGGCCTATGGCGCAGGCAATGCGCGCGGCCTGAGGGTCGGCGCTCTCTTTACGCTGGAGCACCCGCCGCGCGACGATCAGGAGCGGGAGTACCTGTTGGTGGGCGCGACCCATCAGCTGCGCTCGGACGAGTACGAGAGCACCCGGGGGCAACTGGCGGCGGAGGAGGTCTATAGCTGCAGGTTCAGCGCGATCGAGAGCCGCCAGCCCTACCGTGCGCCGCGGGTCACGCCCAAGCCCGTGATACAGGGCCCGCAGACGGCCATCGTCGTGGGCAAGGCCGGCGAGGAGATCTGGCCCGACAAGTACGGCCGGGTGAAGGTGCAGTTCCACTGGGACCGCTACGGCAGGTCCGACGAGAACAGCTCCTGCTGGGTGCGTGTGGCGCAGCTGTGGGCCGGCAAGCGGTGGGGCGCGATGTTCATCCCGCGCATCGGCCAGGAGGTGATCGTCGAGTTCCTGGAGGGCGACCCGGACCAGCCGATCATCACGGGCCGCGTCTACAACGGCGACGCGATGCCGCCCTACGAGCTGCCGGGCAACGCGAGCATGAGCACGCTCAAGAGCAACTCGACCAAGGGAGGCGGCGGCTTCAACGAGATCCGGTTCGAGGACAAGAAGGGCAGCGAGCAGGTCTTCGTGCACGGCCAGAAGGATCTCGACGTGCGCATTGGCAACGACCGGCGCGAGTGGATCGGCAAGGACCGGCACCTGATCGTCAAGAACGATCGCATCGAGAAGGTCGAGGGGGGTGTCCATCTCACGGTGGGCATCGACCACTTCGAGGAGACGGGTGTGGCCTGGTCTGTCGATGCGGGAAAGAGCATCGACGCCAAGGCCGGGACGACGGTTGCGCTCGAAGGCGGGACGGCAGTCCACGTCAAGGGCGGCACGACGGTCGTCGTCGAGGCCGGCGTTCAGCTGACGCTCAAAGCGGGCGGCAGTTTCGTGGTGATCGATCCAACGGGCGTGACGATCCAGGGTGCCATGGTGATGATCAACAGCGGCGGCGCCCCTGGAATCGGCAGTGGTTGCAGCCCCGGGTCGCCCAAGACGCCCGACGAGGCCGGGTCCGCGCAGGCGGGGCAGGTCGACAAGGCCAGTGCGGGGCCCACGGCCGAGAGGAAGAAGGTGGACGGCCTCAAGGCCCAGCCCGTGGACCAGGCCCGCAAGGACACCGGCTACAAGGAGGGTGGCTACAAAGAGAGTGGCTACAAGGAAGCCGGCTATAAGGAGGGTGGCTACAAAGAGAACGGCTACAAGGAAGCCGGCTACAAGGAGGGTGGCTACAAGGAGAACGGCTACAAGGACACCGGCTACAAGGAGGGCGGCTACAAGGAGGGTGGCTACAACGAGAACGGCTACAAGGAGAACGGCTACAAGGAGGACAGCTACAAGGACGGCAACTCGTACAAGAAAGAGACGAACGATCCCGCCTGGAGCTGGGGTACGTCCAACTCGGGCCCTGCCCAGGGTGGCGATGGTGCCGGAACGGGGCCGACGGCGGACGGCTCCACCGAGGTGGGCCCGGGCAAGATGTCGTGAGTGCCCAGCCAGGCACCAGGCACCTGGCCAGTGAGCCGCTTGCGCCTATAATCGCTCGACTGAGGAATACCGCGGTCGCCGCGTGCTGCGCGTCGGCGACGAGAGCGCTGCAGACGCCCACTCTGAAGGAGGAATCACATGGTGACGCGCCGATCCGGATCCCCGAGCGGCCCGACCGCTGTCGCGCGACCGCTGGTCGTGCTTCCGATGGTCGCAGTGATCGTCACCGGCTGTGGGAGCACGGCAACGATCCGTCCCGACGATGCCGGTGACAGCTGTGCCACCGAGCGGGCAGAGCTCAGGGGAGCAGAGCACTATTACTCGCGCGCCGTCGTGGAGGGCGCCGCCCTCGGAGGCGTGCTCGGCGGTCTGACCGGGCTGCTGGTCGGTGACTCGAAGCGGGGGACCGCCATCGGCACAGCGGCCGGGGCGCTGGCCGGCGGTATCGGGGGCTACCTGATGGCAAAGCAGCGCGTCGCGAGCGATGCGGCCGCCCTCAACGACTCGGTCCTCAAGGACGTGGTCGGCGAGAACCAGGAGATCGACAAGGCCACGCTCGCGTTTGCGAAGCTGCGCGACTGTCGTTTCACGGCGTCCGCCATGGTCAAGGAGGATTTCAGTGCGGGCCGTCTGACCAAGGCCCAGGCCGTAAGGCAACTCGACGACCTCCGGCGGCGCTTCGACGCGGATCTGCAGATCGCCGACGAGGTCGGCGCGAAGATGGAGAAGCGGGCGAAGGAGTTCAGGTACGCGTCAGACGAGCTCATCAAGCAGGAGCCGGCGTCTGGGAGCTACGTGGAGCTGGGCAGCGAGCGGCAGGCCGTGCCGACATCCAGAACCGCTGCCGTAGTCAACGCGACGCAGACGAATCAGCTCAAGCAGAGGGCCTTTGCCGACGACGTGCAGGTCGCCAAGAACAAGGCCCCGGCAGCCTTCTCGCTCGAGGGCCAGATCGGCATGACGATGCCTGTGTGCCGGGCCGCCGGCATCATTTGACGCGATGCGCGCCGGCGTCGTCCTCGCCGTCGTCCTGGGGGTCGGGTCGGCCGCGGCGGGGGAGCCGCCAGCCGAGCCGCTGCTGAGGATCGAGGCCGGCGTCCACACCGCGGTCGTCAACCAGGCGGCGGTCACGCGCGACGGCCAGCTCGTCACGGTTTCGGACGACAAGACGGTCCGTGTATGGTCTCCCGGGCGCGGACCGATACGTGTCCTGCGGGTGCCGATCGGTGCCGGCAGCGAGGGTGCCCTCTATGCCGTGGCGACGTCGCCGACCCGCGACGTCGCGGTCGTCGCAGGCCACACCGGCTTCGCGTGGGATGGGACCGGTGCGGTATATGGGCTTGATCTCGGCACCGGTGCGCTGACCGGGCGGGTCGGTGGCCTGCCGGGCACCGTGCATGCACTCGCGACTTCGAAGGACGGCCGCTTTCTCGCCATCGGTACCGGCGGGAGGGCGGGCCTGCGGGTCGTGGACCTCTCCAGCCGGAGGATCGCCGCCCAGGACGACGGGTACGCAGACACGGTCGTGTCGGCCGAGTTCCTGCCCGACGGGCGGCTGGTCACGGCCGCGCTCGACGGCAAGGTCCGCCTGTACGGCGCCGGCTTCAGGCTGGTTGCCACCCGGGCGATGGCCAAGGGTCAGCGGCCGTGGCAGCTCGCCGTCTCCGCGGACGGCGAGCGGATCGCGGTCGGGTCTTTCGATGTGCCGCGGGTCACGATCCTGGGTGCACAGGGCCTCAAACCGCTCGGCGAGATGACGGGGGCGGCCGACCGAAGTGGGGGACTGTCCGCGGTGGCCTGGACCCGCACCGGGCTGGTGGCTGCCGGGACCTACGGCGATTCGACCGGCGCCAAGCGGCTGCGGGTGTGGGACCGATCCGGAAAGCCGCTCGGCGAGGCCGTGATCGCAAGCGACGCGGTGACGGACCTCGTCAGCCTCGACAATGGCGTGGTCGCCTTTACGACGGCGGAGCCCTCGGTCGGTTTCGTCGAGCCGGACACTCTCAGGCCGTCGGTCTGGCCTAGGTCTTTCGCCGACTTCCGCGACGCGTTCGACGGTACCTTTGCGGCTTCCTTCGACGGCACGGTCGTCGACTTCGGCTTGGAACAGGGGGGGCGTGGGTCCGTGCGCTTCGACCTCAGCAATCGCACGCTGGTCCGTGACCCGCCGGCACGCCCCGGCCTCTCGCGACCGTCGATCCCCAAGGCCGTGCGCAACTGGCGCAACGCTGCGCGCCCGACGCTTGCCGGTGCGCCACTGCGCCTGGACGAGAACGAGACGGCCCGCGCCGTCGCGGGCTCTGCAGACGGCTCCCTCGTGCTGCTCGGTGCGGACTACTCCCTGCGGCTGTTCCGGTCGGGCAAGCCAGTCTGGAAGACCCCTCTCCACGCGGTGGCCTGGGCAGTCAACCTGACCGCCGACGGCCGGCTGGCCCTGGCCGCGCTCGGGGACGGCACGCTGCGCTGGTACCGCGTCGCCGACGGGTCGGAGATGCTCGCCCTGTTTGCCGCAAGGGACGGGCGCTGGATCGCCTGGACCCCCGAGGGCTACTTCGATAACTCGCCCGGCGCCGAGAACCTGGTCGGCTACCACATCAACCGGGGGCACTCCGGCAGCCCCGAGTTCGTCGTGTCGGGTCAGATCCACCGCGGTTTCTACCGTCCCGACCTGGTGACGCTCAAGATCAAGGGCGAGGACATCGGCCGGGACGTTCAGAAGACCGGCGACGCACGCAGCCTCGTTGCCGGGCGGGTGCCTCCCGGTCTGCGGTTCCTGGGCTGGTGCACGAAGGGCGAGTGTGCGGAGCCGGGCAGCTCTCCCCCGGCGGGGGACGCGCCACAGGTGATCACCGTCCGCGACCCGCGAGTGACGCTGCGTGTCGGTGTCGAGGATCGCGGCGGAGGCGCCGGCCGCGTCGTGCTCAAGCGCAACACAGCGGTCATCCAGACGCGCAGCACGTCGTCCGCGAACCAGGAGGGTGGTCGGGTCGAGGAGCACAGCGTGGCGCTCGAGCCCGGGGAGAACCTGATCACGATCACCGCCTATGATCCGAGCCAATCGATTGAGAGCGGCGCCCCCATCCGATTCGTGATCCGCTATGTCGAGGCCCCGCCGGAAGCCCCGGTACTGCACGTGCTGAGCATCGGGATCGACCGTTACCGCAGCGGCGACGTGACCGAGCTGGTAAACGCGGCCGGCGACGCGCGGGCCATCGCGGAGCTGCTGCCGCGAATCCGCCAGGGTCTCTTCCGGGAGGCCCAGATGACGGTGCTGCTGAACGAGCAGGCGACGCTCGCCGGCATCCGCCAGGCCTTCGAGCGCGTTGCCGCCGCGGCGCAGCCGGAGGACGTCGTGCTGTTGTTCCTCGCCGGTCACGGTGTCATCTCAGACGGTCGCTACAGCTTTTTGCCCTACGACCTTCCGGCGCTCGATGCCCGCGGGCTGCGCGAAGGCGCCCTGGGCCAGGAAACCCTCGGCGATCTGCTCGCCTCGCTGCCCACGTCCCGCGCCGCCGTGCTGATCGACACCTGCCACGCGGGCGCCGTGGCCGCCCCCGACGCGGTGCTGCGGCAGTCCCGCGACCGGGCGTGGGTCGGCGCGCTCGGCTACAACACGGGCCGCTTCGTCCTGGCCGGGACCACGACCCAGCAGGAGGCCCTCGACGGTATCGCGGGGCACGGCGTCTTCACGGCCGTCGTCCTGGACGGGCTGAATGGGCTCGCGGACCGCAGGCCCAAGGGCAACGAGGACGGGCGCGTCGACGTGGTCGAGCTGACCCGCTACGCCGAGGTACGCGTGCCGGAGGAAGCGGCGAAGATCGCGCCAACCCACGCGCAGCGCGCGGTGGGGTTCTTCGCAGGCAGCGATTTCTTCGAACTCAGCGCGCCGAAGAGCGAGTGATCGTCGTGCCGTCCCGAGGGCACGGCACCGCTGTCTCGGGGGACGCGTGTCGATTCTCGCGTCGAGCTCAGCCCTCGCAGCGCACCAGCACTACCGTCACGTTGTCGCGCGCGGCGCGGGCGAGCGTTGCCTGCACGAGGGCGTCGCACGCGTCCTGGAGGTCGGTGGTGCCCCGGAGCACCGCCGCGATTGCGTCCTGTGGCACCTCCTTGGTGAGGCCGTCGCTGCACAGGAGGAAAAGGTCCCCGGGGTGGGCTTCGACGCAGACCTCGTCGACCTCCAGCCGGTCTTCGCCGCCGACGGCGCGCGTCAGGGCATTGGCCTCGGGGTGCGACAGGGCGTGCTCGGGCCTGAGCTCCCCGCGCAGGACCAGCTCTTCCACCAGGCTGTGGTCGCGCGTCAGCGCCCGCAGCTCGCCGTCGCGGTAGAGGTAGATCCGGCTGTCCCCGGCCCAGACGCAGGTGGCGTGGCGGTCGCGCGCGAGCAGCGCGACCACCGTGCTGCCGATCACGCCACCGTCGGCCGCCTGCGTGGCGGCCCGCTCCCGCAGGCTTGCGTTGACGCTGCCCAGCGCGGTTGTGGCAGCCGTGGTCAGGTCGGCGATGTCGGGCACGTCGGGCAGCGCCTCCAGGCTCTTGACCACCGCCCCGCTGGCGACGTCGCCCTCGGCGTGGCCGCCCATCCCGTCGGCGACGACCCAGATTCCCCGCTCCGGGAGGGCGAGACAGGCATCCTCGTTGTGCGTGCGCACCTTGCCCGTGTGCGTGCACGCGGCGGAGGTCCAACGCGATGCGCGAGGATGCGACGCTTCGGGGTCGAGGGGGCGGATCGGCTCCATGGCCTGCAAAGGGGCGACGGGCCGAGCAGGTGCCTCGTTTGCCCAGCCCCAGCGCGTCCATTCGCCGTTGAGCAGCGCGGCGAAGCCGGAGCCCGGCGGAAGCCCCCGCGCGATCGCCAGGCAAGGGGCGACCAGGTCGGAACCGCGCGAGGACCAGCCGCTGTGCAGCGGCAGGAGGGCCTGCAACAGCGTCTCGGCGAGGGAGGGAAAACTCGACGCGCCCCCCTCGCTGGCGTCGGCTACGGGGAAATGCCAGCCGAACGCCGAGGGCAGTGCGCTGCCGGATCCAGTAGCCTCCGGCGACGCGGTACCCGACGGCACCGGCGCCATCCCCGCATCCTCGACGGCACGGTCGAAGGCCTCGAGGTCGAATCCTTCCTCGAGCGCAGACAGACCGAGCCCCTCGGCCCGCTGCAGCCAGTCCGCCCAGTCGGAGAGCGCGACCAACGCGCTGTCGGCCCCCGTCCAGGGCCGCGCCACGGTGAGCGGGAAGTAGCGCCCGACACGATCGACGCTGGGCAGCACGACGCCGACCCAGCCCGAGTCGCCGCACACACCGGGGGTCAGGGCGAACCGCCAGACCGGGCTCGTGAGATACACCTGGAGCCAGGCGTCGCCGAGCTGCTCACGGCTGCACGCAAGCCCCTCCTGCAGCCAGCGGTCCCACGGGTCGACGAAGGTCCAGGGCAGCCTGCGGGAGACGAAGTCGCCCCGAGTCGGGACCTTGCCGTAGAAGCCCGCTGCACCGCTGGCGATCACAGCTTCTCCGGGCAGCTGAACGACCTCAGCGCCGGCAATTGGAAAGGGTTGATGACGCTGCCTGCTGTCATCGAGTACTCCGCGCTGCGTCCTCCGATGGTGAAGGTCACGCGGAACTCCGTCGGCTGCCCTCCCGGCCGGACGCTGGACTGGTCGAGCAGCCGGAACCAGGCCCAGGGTCCGTACAGCGTGGTCGCGGAGCTGCCGTAGGCCTCCGGGGGCGCCATCTCCAGCGTGACCTGCCCGCCGCCTCCCGGGCCCGGCCAGACGAGCGCCATCGCCCGCGCGGGGCCGTGGCTGTATGTCACCGGTTGGCCGTCGAGGTCCAGCGAGAAGCGCTCGATGCTCGCGTCCATGCTGATCGGCCGCAGCTGGAAGCGGGCGGTGGGTGTCGCTCCGGCGCCGAAAAAGGCTTCCTTGATCTCGGCCGCGCGCTGGAACTGTCGCAGCACCTCCGGCGACGAGCTCAGTCCCGAATCGCCCGCGACCCGCCACTGCCAGGTCTTCTGCGTGGTGTCGACGAAGGGGCTGAGGTACTTCTGGAAGAACGCGTCGAGCATACCCCCAGGCGCGAACAGGCGCGCGAAGTCGTCGAGCGTCACGTCCTGCGAGCTGCCGCGCGAGAACGGATAGCGGTTGCCGAGGGCACGCTTGCAGAACGGCAGCACCTGCGAGCTCCACACGGCGTTGACGTGACTGCGTGCGCTACCCAGCGTCAGCGCCGCACTGCTGTCCGCGACGGATTCCAGCCACCCGTTCACCGGGAGGGGCTGGCGGTTGGCCGCGAGCCGGAGCTTTCCGAGCGCGCCGCTGGCGCCCTGCTGAGCGGCGGTGTCGAGGGCGGTCGCGCCGCGGTCGAGGGCGCCCGCCATCGAGCTGAGCTGCACGTAGACCTCGTCGAGCAACGCGATCACCGCGTCGATCGGCGCCGGCCCTCCGTCGGCTTTGACGAGGCGGTGCAGATCGGCGAAGCGCTGATCCACCGGGGTGCCCCCTGGCGCGGCCGGCACCACGAGGGCTGCGGCCTGATCCGCCCCCGTGCCTTGCAGGAACTGCGAGAGTCGGGTGCGTACCGCGCTGAGTGCGCTCGACTCTGCGTCTCCCGGCTGGGCCGGCTTCTGGTCCGACGGCGGCTCCGCGAGGGTGGTTTCGGCGGCGACGGCCGTCAACAAGCGCTTGAGAGGCGAGTCCCGGCCGCCGAGCACGGCGAGGACATCGACCGCCTGCCGGAGGCTCGTGAACCCTACGAGATCGACATCGGCGAGCATCGCCTCCCAATGACGGATGTAGTCCTTGAAGTAGAGGTCGCGGACGTCCGCCTCGAGCTGGCGCGCCTTCTGGATGTCGAGCGTCTCGAGGGTCTCGGTGCCCGTCACCCAACCCTCTTGCAAGAGCTCCGCGGCCACCATCGGCACCTGCAGCTGGAACGCCGTGCGGTAGCCCTTCACCGTGTAGAGTCCCGGTAGGCCTTTCGTCAGGGGCTCGCCACTCTTGCGCACGAAGGCGATCGCCGCATCACGGCCGATCGCCTCGGACATGCGGAACTCCGGTACCTGCTGGCTCAGGCGCGAGAGCTTGATGCGGGCGTAGACGCGGGTTCCGAGCGACGCGCGATCGAGCGTGGCGCGGGTACGCGCGATCAGCGCCGGGTCGAGCGGGACGGGCAGGGGATCGGGGAAGTGGGCGAGCAGCGCGTCGAGGTGGCCTTCCAACTCCGCGCGCTGCTCGGTGCCCACCTGCCGCGGCAGGGTGCGCTGCCAGTCGAGAAGTACCCAGGCCTTGATCGTCTCGGCATCGAAGCGTGCCGGGTCGCCGAGCATCAGGTAGGCCTTCAACGTCTCGTAGACGAATTCGAGGTTCTGCTCGCCGCCGCGCAGCTGGTTCTCCATGCGTGCCATCAGTGCCGGCAGGAAGACGTCGCCGAGGCTGCGAAAATAGGCCGCCCGCGCCTGGGATCCCAGCTTGTTCCCCTGATACAGGCCGAGTCCCGACAGCAGCGGCGTCCAGCCGCGGTGCGTGTATCCGGCCGGAAGGTCACGCAGCGTGTTCAGGGCCGGCAGAAGCCGCGAGAGATCCTGCTCGCCCGGGGTGATTGCGTCGAGCTTCGCCTGCGCCTCTTTTGCGGCCACGCTCATCGTGTCGACGAGCTCGAGGTTGCGCGAGTAGCTCACTAGCCATCCCGTGCCGACCAGCAAGGTGAGCAGCACCGCGGCCGCATAGGCACCGCGTTGCAGCCAGAGCTGGCGCGACTGCGCCTTCATGTCCGTGCCGGCCAGGGCGGCCTCGCGGAACACGACCTCCCTGAAGAGGCGCGAGAGGAAATAGCTGCGGCCGGCGCCCGAGAAGCGCGCGACCGCCTCGCGCGCGATGCCGAAGGTCCCGGCAAGTGCGCCCATCAGCCGGTCGATCGGCGTGCCCTCCTGGGTGCCGGATGTGAAATACACCCCGCGCAGCATAGGGGGAGTCTCGAAGCGGCTCGGCTGGAACACCTCGGCTATGAACCGTTCCGTCAGCGGGCGCAGGCCTGCGAACTGGCGGGGGAAACCGTAGATCAGGTCGCGACGCTTGAGGTCACGCTCGTTCTGCAGCCGCTCCGTGACGCGCGCGTGCAGCCGCTGCTCCAGCGCCGTGAGCTCGTTGGTGTAGCGGGCGACGGCGTCTTCGGTCCTGTCCACGGTTTCGGGGGGGAAGGTCGTCCCCCACACCTGGGCGCGCCCCTCTTGGCCCAGATCGTCGAAGAACTCGATGAAGCCGGCGAGCAGGTCACACTTGGTGAACAGGACGTAGACCGGAAACCGGATTCCCAGCTCCCGATGCAGTTCCTGTATGCGCTGCTTGATGGCAAGCGTGTGTTGGGCGATCTCCGTCTCGGTCTGCTGGAGCAGGTCCGAGACGCTGACCGCCACGAGCACGCCGTTGATCGGACGGCGCCGGCGGTGCTTCTTCAGTAGCGAGAGGAAGCCCAGCCAGGCGCTGCGATCGACCTCGGCCTGGCTGTCCTGGGTCGTGTACCGGCCGGCGGTGTCCAACAGCACCGCCTCGTCGGTGAACCACCAGTCGCAGTTGCGCGTGCCGCCGACGCCGCGCACCTTGGCGTCGGCCCCCAGCGGAAACTGCAGGCCGGAGTTCACCAGCGCGGTGGTCTTGCCGGCGCCGGGTGGTCCGATGATCAGGTACCAGGGCAGCTGGTAGAGGTACTGTCCACCCTCTTCCTTGCCGAGCCTGGCGCGCTTGAGCACGTCGACGGCCTCGTCGAAACGGTTCTGTAGCTCGGCGACCTCCTCTCGCGACTGCCGCTCCCCCGCGGTCTCGGTCGGGGCCGGCTGCTCGGCCATCGCCTCGAGCATGGCCTGATTGTTCTTCTGTGCCCGCCTGTGCGTGAGGAAGCGCTGCAGGATCCACAGGACGACGAGGACCGCGATGACGACCCCACGCGCGAGCTCGCTGCCCAGTGGCTCGTGGCCGGCGACGGAGACGAGCGGGCCGAGGAACCAGACGATCAGTCCGATTGCGACGATGCCGAGCGCCGAAACCAGCCAGCGGCGCCGAAAGACGTTGACGAGACCCTTCAAGGCATCAGCCTCTCGTTGCGGTGTCGGCGGTCCGCTGCCGCCTCATGGCTCACCCGCCGGCATCACCAGGACGACCTCTACGCGCCGGTTGCGCGCGCGGTTCGCCTGGGTGTCGTTCGGCGCGCGCGGTTCGGTGTCGGCACGTCCTTCCGCCTCGAGCCTGCCCTTCGCCTTAACGCGTTCGGCGACGACCTGCATCACCGAGAGCGCGCGCTCCTGGGAGAGGTGCCAGTTGGAGGGGAAGCGCAGGGAGCGGATGGGAACGTTGTCGGTGTGGCCGGTGACGAGGATCTTTCCGGAGACCTCGTCCAGCGCCTCGCCAATGCGCCGGAACAGGTCGACATAGCCCGGCTCGAGCTTGGCGCTCCCCGAGCGGAACAGGGTGTCGCCGAGCACGATCACCGTCACCCGATCGGGTGACTCTTCCAGCTCGACGAGACGCGCCCGGATCTCGGGCTCGAGCAGCTCGCGCAGGCGCGGCACGCGATTGGGTGGCGGAGCCTTTGGCGGCGGCTTGACCACCACCACCTGCACCGGTGGCGGTCGCGGCTCCACGGGCTTGATCTTCGCGCGGATGCCGTGCAGCTGGCTGAACACCGGGTCGGACGCGGCATTCAGGCTGAAGCTCAGGGCGATGAAGAGCCCAAGCAGCAGGAGTGTCGCGACGGCGCCGACCACCCACAGCGGGACGAAGCGCATCAGGCGGTTGCGGCGGTCCGTGATTCCCCGCCAGTGCGGCGAGAGCTCGCGCTCGAACTGGCCGCGCTGTGTGCGGATGATCTGGTAGAGGCGCTCGCGCAGCTCGTCGACCTGCTGTGCGCCCCGCTCCAGCACCCGGTAGCGCCCCTGGAAGCCCAGCGCGAGGCACATGTACATGAGCTCGAGCAGGTGCAGGTTGGTCGCCGGTTCCTGGGCTGCCTCCTTGAGCAGCACGAAGAACTTCTCGCCGCCCCAGGTGTCGTTGTGGAATGTGGTGAGCAGACTGTGGGTGCGCCACAGGCCCGTTGCGCCCCACGGCGTGTTGAGCACCGCCTCGTCGACCACCGTGCAGAGGATGTAGCGCGCCCGCATGACCGTTTCCGCAGGGACGCCGCTGGCGCGGGCGCGCTCCTCGAAGGTCTTGATCTCGGCGACCAGCTGGCTGCGCAGCCGGCTCGGGTCCGGGTGGGACGGCGCGTTGCGCAGCCGGCTCACCAGCGCGAGGAGCGTTCCGGCCGCTGCCTCCAGGGGGTTGAGCTCGTTGCGCGGCCCGGGAAGCGGAGGGAGGGCCGCGCCGGTCCAGGCAGGCGCCACCGGCGGCGGTGCTGGCGACTCGGGCGGCGAGGGCGACGGATACGGGGGCGGCGGCGTCGGCGCGCCGGGGGCCGCGCCGAGCCGCGTGCCGCCCGGCATTGGCCGCAGCACCGTGCGGTTGTCGTCCGGGCCTGGCGCGAAGGGATCGTCTTGGGGCATGACGCGTCAGCCTCGTATCGCCCAGAGCTCCAGATCGAGCCCAGGGTAGTCGCCGGCGATGTGGATCGCGCAGCCACCGGAGCTCTCGAGCATCCGCCAGAGCTCGCCGCTGCGGTCCAGCTCGAAGTAGGTGAACCCCGCGTGGTAGGGGATCTGCCGCGGCGCAACCGGTAACGGCCGCAGCCCGACGCCCGGCAGGTGCAGGTTGACGAGGTCGCGGATCTTCTCCACCGGGCCGATCTTGGTCTGAGCTGCAAAGCCGCTGCGCAGGGCTTCGGGCGACACCTGGGCGTTCACCGCCAGCACGAACACCGCCGTGCGGAACAGGCCGCGATCCGGCGCAGTGCCGACGCGAATCCCGTACTTGGTCTCGTGCAGGGGGATCGGGATCGCGTTCTGCTCGAGCACCATGCTCAGCGAGCGGCGCAGCTCGGCCATCAGCGGCGCGAAGGTCTCGGTCAGGTTCGGGTGGCGGTACAGCGGCAGCTCCGGCGGGCGCTTTCGCGTGCCCGTGAAGGTCGCGAGCTCGCCAGCCAGCTGCAGGCCCAGCCGGTAGAACGACTCGGGGTGCAGGTCCTCGACCGCGCTCACGTGGGCGAAGACCGGCTCGTAGCGGTTGACCGTCTGCAGCAGCAGGAAGTCGGCGATCTCGGCGACGCCGCTCTTGCTGGGCGCAACCAGGCGCGCGGCCAGCTCCTCGCCGCGGTGGTGCAGCAGCCCGGTGATCTCGGTGAGAAAACCCGTCAGCCGGGCGCTTGCCCGGCAGTCGAGACAGGGCGGTATGTAGGTGTCGTCGAGAACGATCTGCGCGTCGGACCGCCGCTCGATGATGCGGCACACCCCCACATAGGTGTACGCGCCGACGTCCGTGCCCTCGAGCACCAGGCGCAGGCGCAGGCGTCCGGTCCGCAGGGTGGTCGCCGTGTCGTTGCCCGCATTGCTGTCGAGCACCTCGCGTTCGTGCTGGGTGAAGCGGACTAGGCTGCGCGGATCGTCACCGCTGTCCGTTTCGTCGGCACCTGCGCGCCTCGCGGGCAGGGCGAGATAGACGACGGTGTTCTTGACGTCCTCGGCGATTTCCAGCGGCACCGGCGGGTCGGCCTCCTCAGGCACCGCGAACGGCGTGCCGTCCGGCAGGACGCCCCCGCACTCGCGCAGCGCGATCTTTCCGAGCGTCAGCATCTGGGTGTCGATGGCGACCTTGACCAGGCCCCAGGGATAGGGCCGCAGATCACGGGTGCGCGACTCGAGCAGCATCTCGAGATAGCGATCGTGCTGCTGGAAGTGGTGGGGCTGCAGGAACATCCCCTCCGACCACACCACCTTGTTGCTCTCGGACATTGCCGGTCTCACCTCGCTGGGACTGGGGCGTGGGGTACTCAGGGTCCGGCCAATTCGACGCTCACCGAGATGGTGTCGGCGCGGACGATCACTCGGCTCGGCCTGCCCTCGGGAACGGCCGCGAGCCCCCGCCAGCGGGCCTCGCCGAAGCGCTGGAAGCTACCGGTAATGCCGAGGTAGCGCGAACCTTCGTGCAGCCTGAGTTTCAGCGTCCTGCTCTCGCCGGGGGCGAGGAAAACCTCCTCGCGACGAACGAGGTCCGCGGCGAGCGTCTTTTCCGCCCGTTCGTGCAGCGCGAGGAAGTCGGCGCCGGTGAACCTGCCGGCGGCCCTGAGCTCGTAGATCGACAGCAGGATGGGGGAGGGCCGGCCGCCTGCGTCGGGATTCACGTCAGTCGCTGCGTACAGGACGACATCGGCCTCGGTCGGGGGCTTGAGGGCGGGACCCGCGCAGCCGGCGAGTGCGAGGGCCACGAGGAACAGGAGCATTCGACTCGGCGTGCGGGGCGGCTTCATGCTCGATCGAGTCCTCTGTCGCGCCGCGGTCGCGCCAGCCCGTCAGCGCGGTCGGGCGGAATGCAGCCGCCTGACCTGCTCTTCGTAAGCCCGGGCGAACTCCCGACCGAACAGGGCATTGAAGTCCTCGCGCGCCTCCTCGGCGATCTGCCGGAACTGCTGCGCGAACAGGTCCCAACACTTCGCCTTGCGGTGGGCTGGAAGAATGCTAGCAAGCAGGGAGCGCTCGGAGAAGTCTCGCTCCAGGCGCTCCGGATCGAAGCGATTGAACATCTCGCGGACCGCAGCTTCGAGCCCCGCCATGGTCGCGAGCTCATGCGCACGCAGGTCCTGCATGGCGTCGCGAACGGCCCGTCTCGGCTCGAGAAATCCCTGTCCCGGCTCGGGCGACAGCAGTCGCGCGAGCGCATCCTCCAACGAGACCGAGAACTTCAGCGGATTGTTCTCGGCGGCCCGCAGGGTCGTCACCTCCAGCCGGGCCTCTTGCTTGATACTGGCTCGCGCCTGCAGCAGCTCCATAGTGCCGCGCACCAGCTCCTGGAGCAGTGCGCCGGCCAGCTCGAGCACCTGCGTCTCAGTGGCCCCCGGCGGCAGGGATGGTGGCAGGCCGGCGCCTGCGAGCAGCGCGCCTGCGCCGACGCCTCCTTCGTGCAGCGGGATTGGTCGCGCTGCGCCGATGCTGGCGGGTAGAGCGGTGCCCCCGTGCGGGGGCGTCGCCGAACCCACGGACGGGGGCTGCGGACTGGCGCGCGGGCCGGTGTTACCGAGCGCGGGTGCCGGACGACCCACGGGCTCCTCGTGGGCCGGTTCAGGGGCCGCTTCCTCCCACCAGTTCTCGGGTATCTCCTCGGTCGCCCCCGGCGCACGGAAAGGCTGGTTCACCGCAGGCAGGACATCGGCTTCGGTCTGCAGCGGTTCACGGCCCGCCCGCGGTGCCTCGCCCCACGGGAAGTGCGCACCCGGCGGAGGTTCCGGAATCCTCGCGCCGCTGGCCGCGCCAGCGCTCCAGGGCAATTCCGGCTCGCGCGGCTGCGGCAGGATGGCGTCGATCCCGAGGGCTGCCTCGGCGCCGTACGGCTTCGCGGGCGGCTCGGGTGGCGTGATCGACGGCGGGGCGACCAGGTCGGTCTGGACCAGGATCTCGTAGTCGCCGATCACGACGCGGTCGCCGTCCGTCAGAACGACCGAGTTGCCTTGGCCGACGAGCCGGCCGTTGACGTACACGCCGTTCTGGCTCGTATCGCAGACGTAGTAGCGGCCCTCCGCGAAACGCACTTCCGCGTGGTGCCGGGACACGAACTTGTGGGGGAGCAACCAGTCGGCGTCCGGATTGCGCCCCAGCACCCCGCCGCACTGCTCGAAGTACTTGACCGGCACGGCGCCGGTGTCCTTCGCGCCCTCCGGCTGCCTGATGATGGTGAGCTTCAATGGCATGGTCCGGCGCGCGTCCCCCTAAGGATGCGTCTCGAAGAACAGGGAGCTTGCCGACATCTCGCCTGCGTGATCCTCTGTCTGCGACCGGGCGAGCGCCGCGTCGAGCGCCGCGAGGTAGTCATCCGCCGACTCGACCTCAGGACGCGGCCCAGCGAGCAGCGGCCTGCGGCTCACCATGGCGACGATCATCCCACGCCCGTGCGGCGGCGCGATCTCGTACTGCTGCGCCCCGGCGGGCGCGCCCGTGGAAGCCGAGCCGAGGACGACGCGCTGCCCGGGCGCGACGGCGTTCATCGGCTGCGAGGGGCTCGGCAGCATGTGGACGAAGCTCCCGCCGCTGTCCAGGTAGTCGACGTAGAGATAGCCCCTGTCCTCGCGCCCTGCCGTCACCTCGACGACGAGGAGATCGCCTTCGCGGAAGCTCAGCGTAGGACTGTTGACGGCGATCGCGGGTCCCTTGCGGGCGGCCTTGGCCGAGAGCCCGAAAGGCCCGAGCAGATCCACCACGTCGCAGAAGGGTCGCTCCAGGATCTCCACCCGTTGCACCACACCCTTCACGTGCTCGATCGCCCCGAGGCGCGACTCCAGCGCGCGCAGGTCGCGGGTGCTGCTCACGCGGCCGTCGACGTAGACCTTCTGTTCCGACGACAGCGTCGCGGAGAGATCCGCGCACCCGAACTCGGCGACGGCCCTGCTCACTGCTTCGGCCACGGCCCGATAGTCGACCGCGGGCGGCGTCGCAGGTGTCAAGCGCGCGGTGGTGACCGGTGGTGGCTGAAGGGTCGAAGGCGTGACCGGTGGGGCTGTCGGCGGTGTGGGTGGCTGCAACGGCGGCGAATCGCGCGACGTCGTCACGGTGGTGATGGGCGTGAAGGGCGGCGTAGTCGGTGGCGTCGGTGGACCAGCAGGCACGACGGGCGGCTCGTGTCGCGGCGCGACGTCCACCACGACCGCCGATGAGGGGGGCGGGGGCTTCACCACCGCTGGTGGCTGACTGGCCGAGGACCCCGGCCTGACGGTCGTGGTGTCGCGCGGCGGCGTCATCCTGCCGGCGTCCGTCGAGCCGACGGACGGTGTCGTCGTACGGTCGGTGGCGCCTGGCCAGAGCTCGAAGCGGACGACCGCATAGCCGCCTGCAGCGATCACCGCGATTCCGAAAACGGTCGCCAGCAGCCTGCCCGCCCCACGACGCGGTGGCGTGCTGTCCGTGGTTCGGCGGCGCTCCCCGGCTGAAGCCCTCGGGCTGGCCGGCAGGATGGCATCGGGCGCGAGATCCGCGGCGGTGGTCGACGGGGCGCCCATCGAAGTGGCTGGGGGCCGCGCCAAAGGCCGCAGGACCGTGGCCTCGACCTTCTGTGCGGGACCGGCCGGCGCGGCGAGGTGGAACATCTGGCGCCAGGCGGCCACGCTCTGCGGGCGCTCGCCGGGCTGCAACGCCAGTGCCTGGTCGATCGCCAGCAGCAGGCTCGCGCTGTAGTTGCCGCTCGCGGCCTCGATCGCGGGGACGTGGCTCACGCCGAGGGCTCGCTCCGCGACGCCCGTCGGCGTTCTGCCGGTGACGGCGCGGTACAGCGTCGCCGCGAGGGAGTAGATGTCGGTCCAGGGGCCCTGCTCCCCCATCGACATGACCTGCTCGGGGGCCGCATACGCCGGTGAGAACATCGCCATCACGGAGCGCGCCCGGTCGCCCCGGTCCTGCCGCGCCGCGCCGAAGTCGATGAGAACGGGGGAGCCGTCGGAGCGGATGAGGATGTTTCCCGGCTTGATGTCACGGTGCCAGACCGACGCCGCGTGGACGCGCTCGAGCCCGTCGAGCAGGGGGTCGAGAATGGCTCGCAGCTCGGCCTCCGGCAGCGTGCCGCGCTCCTCGAGGATCTGCGCCAGCGACAGGCCTTCTTCGAAGTCCATCACCATGTAGGCCGTTCCGTTGTCCTCGTGGAAGCGGCTGACGCGGATGATGTTCGGGTGTCGGGCCGGGCGGGCGAGGTCCCAGAGGATCTGGGCCTCCTTGAGGAACTGCCTGAGGGCCCAGCCGTACGGCTCCTCGGTCGCCGACGAAAGCGGCACGACGCGTGTGCCCTCGGTGCGGCACGCGAGGTCGCTCGGCAGGAACTCCTTGATCGCCACCACCTCGTCGAGATAGACGTTCTCGCCTTTGTAGACGATGCCGAAGCTGCCCGCGCCGAGCACCGCGACGATGCGGTACTCCTGGATCATCGTGCCGATGGGGAGCGCGTTGGCGGAGTGGGTCTGCGACATTCGGCGACTTGCGTCTGGGCCCGACGTTGGAGTGGCTCCGACAGGAGTGTAGGAGCAGTGGCCCTTCGCGGGAAAGCCGCGGGTGAAGGAGGCAGTGCCTTTTCGGGATCTTGCCGCGGGCCACGTCCGCGCGGCAGGGCGGGCCCCAGGGGCTACAATCGACTCGTCAGCGTGTCGTGCGGGTCAGTGGATTCCCGGGAGGGTTGCATGAAGCTTTCGTCGCGTGTGCTCGCGGGCCCTTCATTGGCCCTGTCCTTGGCTGCAGTCGGCGCGGTTCCCCTGGGAGCCGTCGCGCAGAATTACGACATCAAGTCCTTCCACGGCCACACGCCGACCTCGGAAGAGCTGATCGAGTCGCTCAAGCCTGCCCAGCCGCCCGAGGGCCTCAAGTTTCGGGGCGTGCGGCCAGTGCAGCCCGCCAAGCCCAAGGCGGTGGCGCTCTCGGTCCAGTTCGAGTTCGCCTCCGCGCAGCTTACCAGCGAGGCCAAGGGGGTCCTGGACAACCTGGGGGTCGCCCTCAAGTCGCCCGATCTGAGCGCGAACGTCTTTCTGGTAGAGGGGCACACCGACGCCGTCGGCAGCGACGAGTACAACCAGCGGCTTTCCGAGGCCCGGGCGGCCAGCGTCAAGACGTATCTGACGAGCGCGCTGGGCATTCAGCCGTCGCGCCTCGAAACCGTCGGCAGGGGCGAGACGCAGCCGCTGGACGCGGCCAACCCCGAGGCCGCCGTCAACCGCCGGGTGCAGATCGTCAACGTCCGCTGAGTGTGCGCTGCCGGCCGGGCGACCTGACCGCCGACAGGCACATCGAGACGTCGCAGGGCGCCTCAGGGTATCTGCTCCGTCGTTTGTCCCGGGTAAACGACCTGGATCACGCCGCCCCAGAGGCACATCAGGGTGGACACGTTGTCGAGGGCGGGGGCGCCTGCCAACGGCACCGTCGGCGCACCGGCGACCCATGGGGCGGGCGTGTTGGGTATGCACGGCATCGGCGTGAGCACCCCCATGGCGGAGGCCGTCGCCGAGGCGACCGTGGGATTGGCCGGGCTCGTGCACATGCCGAAAGGCATGACGTTCACCATGGGGATGTGATCCATGACGTTCGCCGCCAGTTGGCCGCTGGTGAGCATCTGGTTCTTCGGAACCACGACGAAGATGCTCGGCGTGGTCCCGAACGGGCACTGCAGACTCGCTCCGTTGCAGACGTGAAAGGGCATGGGCGTTTCCCACCTCTGGGACTGAGGCAGCAGGCTTGGCCCGGACAGGCTACCGGCAGAAACGTCCCGGTCCGAGGGGCCCCTCGGCAGGCAGTCTAGCTGGATTCCTCACCAACCCCGCCCTCTGCGCCCGACGACCGTGGTTTGGTCGCCGAGGAGCTCGGCCGAATTCGGTCGTCGCGAACCCGCCGAATATTGACTAGATTTGCCATGAGACGTCTCGTTTCCCGCGAAAGCCTTCGGCCATCCCGACCTTCTGGAGATCACTCGTTGCAGCGTTACCTGTTGCCCCCGACGTCAGCAGGGTGGCAGCAGCTGACAGCTCCATGCCCGGGCGTTGACGAGGGAAGTGTCGACGGACGCCTGCAACGCTCCCTCTCAGGGTGGAGACTCCGCAATGCCGGGCGGGACTACACAAGACAAAGATTGACGCGCGTGGACCGGGAAAATGCCGGCAACGGAGTCTGCCATGGATCTCCACCTCTACCTGATCGACGAGCGAACGTTACATTTCCCGTCGGGTCGGTCCGCGAGGGCCCCGCGCGCGCTGGTTCGCAGGCCATCGGTCTTGGAGGGTGCGCCGCTCCCGTTCGTGGAATACGCCGCGAGTCAGCCGCCGCCGCACAACGGGATCAACGCAATCGAGCCTGTGAGAGCGGACGAGACCATGCAGCAGCTCACTCGGCGCATCTGGCAGCATTACAGTCGATTTCGTTTGAACATGATCAGGATCTGCTGCCACAGCAGCGACGTCGAACTGCAATTCGGGGCCGGGCTCAGAACCGACGCAGATGCGCGAGCATTCAGGCTCTTTCGCGGCATGTGGTTTTCCGGACCTGGAGTTTACCGATTACAGGAGCCCCACATCGAAGTGCACGGCTGTTCGGCGGGTCGTTTGTTCGTGCTTCAGAACCTGGCCGATCATGCGGGGGTGCCTGTGCTGGCCGGCAGCCGCGTAATTGTCATGGACGGGGGGCGTGCCGAGTATGCCGGCCAAGTGGCGGACCAAAATTTCTTGTTCGAGGGACCGGTACGTCGGTTCGAACCCGCCCCTACAAGCAGGGCCACGGGCGGTGAAATCGATCGGATCATGTCAGAGCCCCTGCAACGCGGCGGTCGGTGAGGAGCGCGGAGGTCTCGAGGTGCAGCAGGTGGCGTTGTTTACCGGTTTGTATCGCCTGGCGCCCTCCCGGCTGCTCAATACAGGGGTTCGGAGCCATCGCAGGTGTCCGGCGACTCGGCCAGCGGTCGACCCGAAAAGCCCATTCGCCTTTGAGATGTGGTCCCGCCGCGTCCTGGCGTCAGACAACCATGCTCAGAGACGTAAGCCGCACTGCCTCGGCCCGAAGCCGAGCCGTCTGTCTCGGAGTCCCCGTAAGCCGGGGCCACCGGTAGCTTTGGCGTTTAGTTGGGATCAATAACATGAGCTTCGACATACACGCGGCGGGAACCGAGCACTTTGTCTATAGGCGCGAGCGCTGCGCAGATGGGGACGTCTTCGAAGCCATGCAGGTCATATCGGCATTGCAGGCGACGAGCCCGAGCCGCATCGGAGTCGGCGAGGGAGTTGCGGACTACGTTCTCCCCTCGACGGGGTCCCAGGGCAGCGGTGCCGCCCAGGCGCATGGCGCGACGATCTGGAGGCAGACTCTTCAGCAGGGACTTGTCATGCTTTCCTCGAACCGAAGCGCGGTCCGGGGATGGGTAAGTGTGAGCGCAGTTCAATCCACGCTTGGCTTTCGAAGTGCGAGCGCGGTTCGAACGTATCGCTTTGGGTCGGGCGGCAGCGATCCTCCTGTCGCCTTCATGAGGACGATCGTTCCGGTGCTGACGCAGACGCATATGAACAACTACGGCGTGTTGCGTGAAATGGCGAATGCGATATGGCGGTACAGGATCCATATCGGTGACGGTGGACCACCGATGCTTTCCATCCAATTGCACGGGTAGCGGCACCGACGAAGCCGCCCGCTCAATCGCGCCGACGGCGGAGTTCCCATAGGATGCGGCGCTTCTGCCAGAGCAGGCCAGAGCACCGTCCCTGATCAGCCGGTCATGCGCCTTCGCTGCCTCGTTCTGCTTGTCGCCTCGCTCGCCTTCGCGGTGGGGTGTCCCGCCGGCGCCGGTGAGGCTTCCACCCCAGTCACGATCGAGCGGTCCGCCGAGCTGCAGCAGCGCCTCGACACCGCGCTCGCCGCGAAAGGCCCGGGCTACGTTGCGCGCACCGAGCATCGTCTGGCCGACGGCGGGCCCCGGTACACGAACCGACTGATCCTCGAGGACTCGCCGTATCTGCTGCAGCACGCGCACAACCCCGTGGACTGGTTCCCCTGGGGCGAGGAGGCCTTCGCGAAGGCGCGCGCGGAGAACAAGCTGGTCTTCCTGTCGATCGGCTACTCGACGTGCCACTGGTGCCACGTCATGGAGCGGGAGAGCTTCGAGGACCCCGGTATCGCCGCGCTCCTCAACGCCCACTTCGTCGCCATCAAGGTGGACCGCGAGACCCGCCCGGACCTCGACGAGATCTACATGACCGCGGTGCAGCTGCTCGCCGGCCACGGCGGCTGGCCGATGTCGAGCATCCTCGCGCCGACGGGCGAGACGATCGTCGGCGGCACCTACTACGCTCCGGAGGATTTCGCCGATCTGCTCGCGCGGGCGCAGGCGCTCTGGGAGGAGCGGGAGGCCGAGATGCGGGCGCGGGGCGCTAAGGTGGCGGAGTTGGTACGCGCTGCGCTGGCGCCCGCCGAGCAGGCCGCGGCGCTCGGCGACGCGGTCGTCGCCCAGGCTGTCACCGCCCTGATCAGCCAGCACGACGAC
>Ga0115027_10000009_pt1 | contig 22735 bp, 30 predicted proteins | sample Open_0915_D1_FD_83879 | JGI IMG/M metagenome (GOLD analysis project Ga0115027, IMG submission 83879) | Wetland microbial communities from Old Woman Creek Reserve in Ohio, USA - Open_0915_D1 | ecosystem: Environmental > Aquatic > Freshwater > Wetlands > Sediment ...
AAATACTTTAGGCGCATCAACAACACTTGCATTAATGCTTATGTCAAAAACTTACAAATCCGAGGTATTGGCACAATCAATAAACGTAGCAAATTTAAGCGTGGATTTAGCGGATATAAGTTTAGCCGGGGAAATTTTAGCAAATTCCACAACAGTTGCTAATTTAGTACCAACAGAAATAAATTTAGAGGCGTTAGTATTAGGCGCGGGAGAAACTAGCGTAACATTAATATACAATGCAACCATGATAGCAAGCGTTATAGGAGCATCAACAACCCTTGCAAATACAAATATACTACATGGACTACAAGCAAGCGTTATAGGGGCATCAAGCACCATAGCAAATATAACGCCGGTTGGAAGTATGAAAGCAAGCGTTATAGGTTCATCAAGTGTAATAGCACCGTTAAATTTAGCCTTAGAGGTTATAGCAAGCACTATAGGCACATCAATAGCAAGCGGGTTAATTGGGTTCAAAATAAGTCTAAATGCAAGCACTATAGGGGCATCAACTATAATAGTAAATACCGCAATACAAAAGAAATTTTTAGCAGAGATAAACGCACAAAGTATAATTGATATAACATTTAATAACTCAATAAGTCTATTAGGTTTAATTAATTCCATATCACAAGTACAAACTTATTTTGGACTAACAACCAATTTTTACCCTAATATTGTTAATGGAATATCAGAAGTTGTTGCAAGGTTAACATTGCCACCAACAAAAATATTTTTAGCAGAGATAGCGGAATATTTAGCATTTAATGGTATAGGATTATTTGATGAAAGCGGAACACTAGGAGATATTTATATTTTAAATATGCCAAGTACGCCAAATAATGTAATAACTTTATATGCAAGGGGCGGAGTTGCCGGAGATGGCAAATTAGGTTATGACCCATTAAGTATACAAATAATGGTTAGAGGTTCAGAATTAAAAGTAACATTTAAGAGAGCGCAAACAATATACAATTTATTGCATGGATTTGGTAGTGATAAATTTACCGCAAATGGTAGATACGTTATTAGTTCAATTGCCGACCAAGCGGGCGCAACCTATATAGGCAAAGATGATAACAAAAGATTTGAATTTAGTTTAAATTTTACTATGGAAATAGTAAATTTTGATGGAAGTCGTAACAATGGGAATTTACCATTAATACCAATAAACAATGGCGCAACGCTAGAAGTCGATACAATATTTATATCTGAAATGGCACATTATTTAATGTATAAGGGTTTAGGAGTATATGATTATGCGGGAACGAGCGGAGATATTTATTTATTTACAATGCCAAGTTACCCAAATAATTCTATATGTATATATCAATTGAATGGAGAGCCGGCGGATATGAAATTAGGGTATGACCCAATTGTTATAGAGATTATGATAAGAGGCGAAAACTCAATTGATACATTTAAAAGGGCGCAAGATATTTACAATGTTTTACATGGTTTCCACAATAATAAATTTGTTACAGATGGCACAACCGTTATAAATTGTTTGTCGTCACCACCAAATTATATAGCAAGAGATGAAAACAAAAGATATGAATATAGTTTAAGTTTAAATTTGGAAATTAAAAATTTTAATGGAAACCGTGACAATGGAAATACTAAAATTTAAGGAGGTAAATTATGGCGGTAGTAAAAGTATTAGCAAGAGATTGGACATTATTTTTAAATCAAACCGGAACGTATGCCGTACCCGTATGGACAAATATTACATGTGGTATTAATACATTTACGTTCAGTAATACCAAAAATGATGCAGATACAACAGATTTTTGCAACGATGGATACCAAGACCATATTGTTGCAAGTAGAGCATTAGAGATAAGCGCAGAAGGTTTTTACATGGAAGATGAATTAAATGGAGATAGAGATTTAGGGCAAGAATACATTGAGGCATTAAATGAGGCTATGGGAAATGCTAGTAAGGGCGATTTTAAATTAGTATCACCCGGCGGAAACGGTAGACGATTTTATGCAAGCGTTCAATTAGGAGATATTGGCGGAGGTAATGACGACCCGACAAGTTGGGGATTTACATTAACCGTTGCGGGGAAACCAATAGCAATTTAGGTAAAAGTTGGACACATTACCAACCAATATTTAGGCGATTTGCTTAGGTTAAACGATAGAAAGTTTTTGTTGCCATAGTATGCCCGACTAACAAAATGCATTGTAGGGCAAATTAGAGGGCATACAAGGCAACACATAAAAGCACATGAAGAAACAACACGGAAACGTTACAATATAATACAAAAGTAGTAAAATTGTAGTAATAAATGGAGGCGTAGACAATGACAAAACGGTATAAAGATTTTGATGTATTTTTTAAAGAGCATGAGGGCGTAAGACTAACATTTAAACTTTTTGATAAGGTTTATTACATGCCGGCAAGTATGCCCGCAAAATTAATGTTAGAAATTTTAAGAGGGCAAAAAGATAATACGTTAGATGGAAAAATTGTTATTGAGATTTGCAACGCATTATTAGGACAAGAGCAATTAAATGAGTTATTAGAGAAAGGGTTTACAGTTGAGCAAATGGAAGAAATTATAGAATGGGCAAGCGCGCAATATTCTGAAAAGAAGGAAACGCAACCCGCAAATTTTACACTAGAGAAGTAACAGAAATAATTGACATCATAGAGGATTGGAATATATTGGAGGCGGATTATATGCGAGAGTATGGCATTAATTTGCCTCTTTTTATAGACAAAATTACATGGAGGCAATTTTTGGTATTTCTCAATGGGTTAACTGAAAGTAGTATAACGGTTCAAACTATACAAAGCCGGAGAAGTGGAAAAACCGCGATAAGGACAAACAAGCGGAAAGAAGAAAGTATTTTAAAAGAATTTTTTTAATAAGGGGGTTTATGTATGGCGTTGAATATTGGCGAATTATATGCAACCTTAAAACTAGATGCCACGGGCGCAAGAGATGGATTAACAAAATTTGGGCAAAGCGCAAAGAGTATGGGCGATAGTGTGGGCAAGGTTGGAGCATCATTAACTAAAAGCGTAACATTACCAATTATGGCAATAGGCACGGCGGTTGGAGTTGGAGCGGTTAAATTAATTGCATTTGGTTCAGATGCAATGGAAATGGATAGTAAATTTAAAACAGTATTTGGAAGTATGAGCGGAGAGGCGGACAAGTGGGCAAGTAATTTTAGAGAAAAGGTTGGAGGGTCAACCGTAGACATTAAGACCGTTATGGCAGATAGTATGGACTTGATGGCGGGCATGCAAGCAACCGGCGCGGAAGGTTTAGCAATGGCACAAAAAATGCAAATGTTGGGTACAGATTTAGCAAGTTTCCAAAATATAGAGGGCGGGGAGAGCGTTGCAACCGAGAAGTTAAGAGCCGGACTATTAGGCGAAACGGAAAATTTGAAATCATTGGGTATTATGGTTAATGAAACAACCATAGCACAACAAATGGCGGAGAACGGAGATAAAAGGAAATTTCAAAGTTTAAGCGAATTAGAAAAAATGGAAGTCCGCATGCAGATAGCAACAAAGCAAAGTAAAAATGCAATAGGCGATGCGGTAAAAACTAGCGATGGTTACGCAAACACCGGAAGGGATTTACAAGGGCGTTTCAAAGATTTAGTAACAGAGATAAGTATTAAATTTTTACCAATAGCAATGCAAATTGTTAATTATATGGTAGATAGTTTATTACCCGCAATTGAAACTTATATATTGCCGGCGGTTGATAAATTTATTAAGGTTATTGGAAAAATTGCGGAATGGTTTACTAATTTAGATGGAAGAACAAAAGCGGTAGTATTAGGATTTGGGGCATTTGTTGTGGCAATCGGACCATTATTATCCATTATTGGAACACTTATAACATTAGCGGGAACAGTTGCCACAGTTATTGCATTTTTGGCAACACCAATGGGATTAGTAGTTATTGCCATAGTTGCCTTAATTGCTATAGGCGTTGCATTATGGCAAAATTGGGACACCGTAGTACAAAAGTTTAGTACAATGAAAATTGCATTAATGACAACTATTACTAATTTAAAACAAGGGTTTATTGATGGATTTACAAAAATAGGCGCGTGGGTTACTAACTTTTTTAGCAAGTGGGGCGCAACCATACTAGCGGTATTAGTTCCTTTTATTGGAATACCATTACTCATATATCAAAATTGGGATAAATTAAGAAATTGGTTTACTATAATTAAAAACGCCGTTGTTGCGGTATTTAATGCGATGGTTCAAGCGGTAATTGCAAAGTTTAATAGTATGAAAGCAACCGCCACAAGCATTGTAAATGGAATTAAAAACGCTATAGTTGGAGCATTTACAAGCGCAAAAAATACAGTTGTTAGCATAGCATCAAATATTTATTCGAGTGCTATGGGAAAATTTAACTCATTAAAAAGTGGAGTAACCGGAGTATTTAACAGTATTAAAAGCGTTGTAAGCGGTTCAATTAATGCGGTAAAAAATACATTTAATGCATTAAGATTAAATTTCCCAAAAATAAAATTGCCGTACTTTACTATAAAAGGAAAGTTTAGTTTAAAACCATTAACCGTGCCATATTTGGCTATGGGTTGGAAAGCAAAGGGCGGTATATTCGACCAACCAAGTATAATTGGATTAGGTGAGCGAGGGCGTGAGGCGGTTGTACCATTACAAGGGCAAGCGGGTAATATGTTTGCACAAGCATTTATTGACCGTATACAAGGGTTAGGCGGTTCATTTGCAATGGGCGGAGGCATAACAGTTAATATTAATGGCGATGTAAAAAACCCGGCACAATTTGCAAGAATGATAAGCCGAGAAATACAACTAGAAACAGACCGAAAAACTAGAGCAAGGGGGCGTTAATTTATGACACAAAGCGCGGGATATTTCCAATATTATGATGCAACCGCGAGAGCATCAAAGCTATTAGGTATGGACATAAGCACGGCGGGCGCACAATACCCGGTTAATTGGGCAACCTCATATAGTTATGGCGTGAGATTTGTTTATATGAAAACCGGGAACGGGATAACCACAGACGATGCAAACTTTTTGACCGCTAATATTGCAAATGCTAGGAGCGCGGGGTTAAAAGTTGGGACATATCATTTTAGCGCGCCAAGTGTAACGGGTTGGAGCGTGAGCGCATCAGAGAGCGAGGCAAACAAATATTGCGATAGAATAATAGCGCAATTCCCAAGTGGCGACACGGGCGATTTAATGCCATGTTTAGACATGGAGAGTGATACCGTATTAGTTGGAGTAACCACGGACGAAATCAGAAATTGGATAATTGCATTTATTAACCAAGTTAAATTAAGGATTGGGAGGCATTGCATTGTTTATACAAATTATTACAGTATAGACCAAACATTCCCCGACCCAATAATTGCTAATTTAGGTACAGTATGCCCGTTATGGATAGCGGGAAAAGCACCGGATTTAGTTTACAACCAACCACCGACCACATACCCAAATTATAATTTTACGGCATTTGGAAATTTCCCGGGGGATTTGTGGGACATGTGGCAATATTCAAGCGATGGAAACGGGCAAGGCTCATTATTTGGCGTAAGTTCAACAGACATAGACACGGACATATTAGAGGGCGATTTTTATAGTTTAGAGCGACCAAGCCAAATAACAATAACAAGCGTAACACCTGGAAACAATGAGTTATTAGTGCAATGGACAATGCCACCCGACACGGATATATTACAATATAATATTTATATAAACGGGTCAAAAGTTGGAGATGCGCCAAGTTCACCATATACAAAAACGGGTTTAATTAACAATACGACATATAGCGTAGTAGTGACCGCCCAAGACCAATGGGAAGAAAGCATTTTAAGTGATGCGGTATTAGGTACACCAAACGGAAATATTTTATATACTCAATTATCAAATAATATTTATGTATTTGATTATGACGAAAAATTAACGGATATTGTAGAAGTATCAAAACTTATGAGCGCGCACCAAATAGAAAAAACCACGGGAGAAAGCAATTTTGAGTTAGAGATGCCGGACAATTTAGAGGCAAGCATTAATTGCATAGCGGGCAATTATTTTGGGTTCTATGATTTAGACAACGATTTTATTATGTATGAAATATTAGTTGTTGATGATATAGAAACAAGCGCGGGCATTGTAAAAAAATGCATGTGTGAAAATGTATTTTATGAATTAAGAGATAATATTATAGAGGATTTAAGAGCCGAGCAAAGCACCGCAATAATTGCCGTTAATCAAGCGTTAACAAATTCCCGTTGGAGCGTAGGAGATATTGATACATTTGGAATACACACGCAAAATTTTTGGTATGAAACATCATTAAGTTGCATTGAAAAAATTAGACAAAGATGGACATACCTTGACGTAAATGGAAAAAAACAACAAGGAGTATTTAAGTTTAAATTAACATTAACCGGGAATTTAATAACCGGGCGCACAGTTGATTTTAAAAGGCAAACCGGAGCATACACGGGCAAGCGCGCCGTAATAGGTAAAGACATTACAAGCATTAAAAGAACGGTTGATAATAAAAGCCTAATAACCGGGGCATATGGACAAGGTAAAGGCGAGGAGGTAGAAACCGACAACAAAGTTGTTATTGTTGACATGGAGCAAGATGGCGACAAAACATTTAATAAACGCATAACATTTGCAAATGCTTTTTGGACACAATATTTCCCACAAATAACCAATACGGGATTTGAAACGGGCATTGCGCCCAATTGGTATGATGGAGGATTTGGAGCAACCACAAGCGATAGCACAAGATATTACAGAGGCACAAAATGTATAAAGATGGTAGATGGAACAACCTTTAATGTGGACTATCCAAGCGCGTTAGTAAGCGATGTAAATTATCCCGTTACGCCGGGTTGGAGCATTACAACGACTTTATGGGTAAATTCACCAACACTATTAAGCGATGGAACACACAAAGGAATTAACATTAATATATTTTACTTTATAGGCGCGGTATATCAAAACTTTTTTAATACGTTACAGTTTAACCCATTAGTTGCTAATAGATGGGAAATGATGACTTTATTAACAGTTATACCGGCGGGCATTGATAATGTTAGATTTAGTATTGAAACCAATTCATTAATTAATGAGCCGGGAACAGTTTATTTTGATGAATTTACAACATCATATCCCGCATATAAGGGTTATGGGTTAACGTATGTAAGCGACCCGGTTGCACTAGCAAATTATGGTAGAGCCGGAGGTACATTAAATCGTTGGGGTTTTTATTATGACGAGGAAGAACAAAACCCATTTATATTATTGCAAAAGACATGGGATTATATTCAAGAAAATAATACTCCAAATATTTCCTATGATGCAGAGATTTTGGATTTGGAAAGTTTACTCAATTATTCCCATGAAAAAATGAGGTTAGGAGATTTAATTTATTTACTAGATGAAAATTTTAGAATACCAATTGAGATAACCGCCCGCATAATAGAAATGGATAGGGATTTATTATTACCGGAAAATACAAAAGTAATATTGGGTAATTTTTTAGAGGACACCGCAGACATTAACCAAAGGCAAAGCGACATAGAAAAGAAAATAACCGCGCGCGCCGATGTATGGAATAGAGCCGGGGCATTTGAAACCGCCGTTGAGGGTACGCGCATGCGTATGATAACCAAAGAGGGAGAATTTCAAAGCCAAATAAAATATGAGGACGATGCAATACCACCAAATTTAATTGGATATTTTTCCCCGGAAGAATTTAATTATAAGCGCGTAAGAAGTGACGAATTTATTGGGCAAAATATTATAAATGTTGTAAAAGACCCTATATCATATTATATCAATTCATATAGTGGCGATGATTTTAACACCGGGTTAGTTGGTTTCCCATATAAAACCATTTCAAGATTATTAAGTAATGGAACAATACCCAAAGTATTACTAGAGGACGTAATTGTTTATATATCAGACAGTAACCCGGGCGGGGCGGGTTTAAGTCCATACAATGAGGACGTACATTTTAAGGGAATTGTTGGAAGTGGAACGCTAACGTTCAGTTTTGGAACAAATGTAAAATTAGATGGAAGTTTAAAATTTAGTGGTTGTGGAGCGTATATTTATTTAACGGGAAATAGTACGGTTAACATGGGTTATATTACCACAACAGATACAAACGTACCATTGCAAGTAAATCATTGTCAACATGTATTCACGCGTTATATGTGGTATCACGGCAACGATAGTGCATTATATAGTATATTAGCCGTTGCATCTCATTTAGATATATTAGATTGTATTGCAGAGCATAGCACATTAGGCGGAATATGTAGTGCAAATTGTAGCAATGTTTATGTGCAAAATGGCAAAGGTTCATTTAATGCAACCTATGGAATACTTGCAACAAGCGCAAGCCATTTGGGTTGTAATGGAAGTATACCAACCGGAACAACCGCAAATATTAGGTATCAAGCCGGGGGAATTGTTGTACCGGGTACACAGACCGGAGAAACACCACCAACCGGCGTTGCATCTCCCGGCACAATAACCGCACCAACCGCACAAGCAACCGCAACATGTATTGTAAGTTTAACGAGTTCATGGCGTTATAATTACAAATATTACCGTACAGATAATCAATTGGTATATCAAGGAAGTTGGGGTTATGGCAACCATATTGGTTTAATGTATTTCAATGGAGCGGTAACATTTACAAGCGTTGCAACAAGCGCAACAACCATTAAGAGCGCAATATTATATATTAGGCGTACAAACGTTGCCGGGTATAGTATAGCGAAAGGCATAAGAGTATGGGGACATGATAGAGTAACACAACCCGCCGTGTGGGATAACTCATATTTAAAAAGAAATTATGGTATTATTGCATCTTTAAAATGGGGCGAGGTTATAGGCATAACAATGCCGGCACAATTTTTACTTGATGTAAATAGTAACCTAGTAAAAGGTATTGCAATTTATGATGCGACAGAAACGCCATACGTTACATTATATGGTAAAAATGAATATGCAATTAAAGTTGTATTCAAATATATTTAGGAGGTAGGGGCGCATGATTGAATTTAATGGGATAGATGAAACCACATACGGGTTAACAGTTAAGAGCATTAAAAAATCTTTAATGGCGGACGTTGAAAATAGATTTGTAAGAAAAACCGCCGGCGATGGTTCATTTGATTTTGGTAGTTTTTTTGGAAATTTTATCCTAGAGATTGAATTTCAAGATAAGACAAGCACAACCCGCGCGGAGTTATACCAAAACATGTTAAACATTAGCGCGTGGTTATATCCATTAGACAAGCAAAGTAAAATATTAACATTAACGGGAGAGTGTGGCGAGGGCGGATTATACCATATTGCAAAACTAGATGGAGCAACAGAATTGGAAACCATTTTAGAATATGGAAAATTTACGGCGTTCTTTGTTTGCACCGACCCATATAAAAAAGCATTAACAAAAGGATTTGGAACGGGCGTTAATTTTAGCAGAGCAAGCACGGCGTATAATGATGCGGGAATTGTTGGTATAAATGTATTAAGATATTATTTAAAGGGCGCAGAGTATGGCGTATTGATAGAGGAGGGAGTTACCAATTTTGTTTTTAATCCTTTATTTGCAACACCAACAATTGGAATACCTTCCCAATATAGCGCAAGGGTTTTAAATTCCACGGGTACACATGATACAACCGCCGGAAAGTATACCGCAACCATGCTAACAAGTACGGTAAACGGGGCATATTTTGGAATATATGAGCCGGGCGGGGCGCAACATTTAATACCATTAACCACAGACAGAATAAGCGGGGGAGTATATACCCGGGTTGTAAGCGGTACAGTATTAAGCAAAATGCAATGGAATTTTTTAGATACGACATTTGCACCATTGCCGGCATTAACAGTAACCACGGCAAGCACAACCACAATAAGACTTGTAAATTTAAACCAAAATCAAGCAACACAAGGAGTTATTGGGATAGATTTAACCGCATATGCCGTAACCGCCGGCGATGTTGGAGTTGTAGAATTTACCAAACCGATGTTGGAATTTAATGGGACGTATTTACACACATTCCAAGATAAAACAACCGCGCGAGTTGGGGAAGTTATGCAAGTTGCCGTTGCAAATACATTAGCACCAACAAGTCCATTTGCATTAGCATTAACAATATTTCCATTATGGGCAAAGACAGATTTACAAGGCGATACCATAGACCGGGTTGTTGTGGAATTATGGGAAGATGCAACCAATTATATTAGAATAAATTGGAATAGTGCCACCGAGCAATTTGTTGCAAGTGTAACCATAGGAGGCGCAAGCATAACCGCAAGCGCACCCGTGACCGCATTTACTTTAAATGATGAAATAAAATTATATTTGCTCAAAGAGGCAACACAATTTAAGTTATATATAAGAGTAAACGCCGGGACAATTTTTGATAGTGGTTATGTGGCGGACGTAAGAGCAAACCCGGCTATTAGTACAATTTATGTGGGTTCAGAGCCAACAAATGTAAAATATATAAATGCCGTAGTAAAAGATTTATTATTTGACGATGAAAACGCACCAACACCATTAACGTATTTATAAGGAGGCGAGGAAATGTTTGTAAGTATTCCGTTTAATTTAGATACAAATTCACCCATAACAAATAATGGTACATTTTTAGGTAGTGGCGTTTTTACGGCGACATTCACCGGGAGCGCGAGCGAATACAAAATACTTGATAACACAACCGGGTATTATGTTAGATTAGTACACGGGTTCATTGCGGGCGATATTTTGGTACTAGATACAGATAAGCAAAGCGCGTACCTAAATGGAATTAGCGCAATGCAATATGTGGATTTAACAAGTAGATTTTTTAAAATACAAATTGGGACGAGTTTTATTTATGCAACACCAACCGCAAGCCAAAGCACAACATTAGATTTAACAGAGCAATATTTATAAAAGGGGGTTTTTATAAATGATTTATTGCATTGATATTGGGCATAATTTACAAGGCATAGACACCGGAGCGGTAAAAGGGGCAACCAAAGAGGACACATTAAATTATGAAATAGGCGTAAGAGTAATAAGCAGATTATTAAAATATAACAATAGCGTTATAAACTCATTAACAAGGGCAAGAAAGGCAAAGACATACGCGGAGGCATTAGAGTTAAGATGCGATGCAAGCAATGAAGGGAGCGCGGATTTATTCGTTAGCATACACCATAACATTGACGATGGAAAAGGACACGGCACAGAGGTATGGTATATGTCAGAAAATGGCAGACAGGTAGCAGAAAAAATATGCCGGGAGATGGAGAAATTAGGATTTAAAAACAGAGGCGCAAAGAAAGCGGGCGTTGATGGTAAAAATTTATTTGTGCTTAGAAATACAAAAGCCGTGGCGGTATTAATAGAGGTTGCATTTATTGATAATGATGGCGACATGAAACGTTGGAGCGTGGAACGTATAGCAAGCGCGATAACAACCGCATTAACCGGTAAAACGGACATATTCACATATATAGACCCACAAAGAGCCGAGCGCATGACCCAAATTAGATTGACCCAAATATTTTGTAATAGCATGAATATTAAAGATGCAGAGGGCAAGCCATTGTTAATTGATGGTATATTAGGAGCAAAGACCCGTTATTGTTTGCAAAAGCTATTAATTTATTTAGATAAGATGCAGAATACAGAGTATACAAGGGGGTAAATTATGGAAGGTTCTATTATGCAAATTGTATTGAGCGCGGTTTTAGTTGAAAGCGTATGGAGTACACTAGAAAATATTATTAATGGAGCAATGGCAAAGGATTTAAAATTAACAATTAAAAATGTTGGTTCATTGATTATTGGCGTTATAATAGCAATCAATTATAGTTTGGACATTTGCGGATATATTGGATTAATAGACCATATCCCATTAACCGGGGTTATTTTAACGGGTATACTCATAAGCCGGGGAAGTTCATTTATACATGATTTAGTAATGACATTAAATAATATTAGAACAACCACAAAGGAAAACATGAATATAAATAAATTTTAACTATATAATCCATATTACAAAAGTAGTATAATAGTAATATGGATTATTTTTTAAGGCGGTGTATTATGGAATATAAGGAAATGCAAGGAGAGGACAAAGTAAGGTATATTAATAGTATGTTAAGCACGGCAAATTTAACCGACATATGCACAGATTTAAAAGTTAGCAAAAAAACAATAAGAGATGAATTTAAAGAGATGAATTTTATTTATAATAAGCATGAGAGATTATATTTAAAAGAAAAGATGCAGAGCCAAGAGCCGGGATTTATACAGTTAAGCGAATTGGAATATATAAACAAACGCATTGATGCATTGGAAATTGATATACAAAATATTAAAGTGCAAGCAAAGGGCGTTAATACTTCATGTAATGATATGAATATATTTGACGATGAATTGACCGGGGAATTAAAAGTTAAATCATTTAAGGTATACACAACCGTTTTAAATGACTTTATAGATTTTAGCAAAGCATTTAAAAGTATTAAAAAACAAGATTTGGTTAGTCAAGCGTTATTGGAGTTTATAAAAAATCACGAATAGAGGTTATAATATGTTAGTGGTAAATAATGATAAATGTATATTATCAGTAAAATTAGATAAGAATTATAAATATCAAGTAAGCGGATTAAAATATATTGCAAATGATAACGAGGTTTTATTATGTGTAAAGAATATCATTGAGGCTATTTTTAATGATGGATTTGACAAGGTAGACCACACGCATAATTTATTTGATATTATACTAATTAATGATAATGGTAAATTTATGCTACAGTTAGGGAGCGGGCAAAAATATAAATTGTTGGATTTATATGGCAAGCAATTTGGAGAGTTAGCAAACACTATAAGCGGTATTTTAATTAATAGCGTTTATAATAAAAGTTCAAAAGGTATGTTACAATAAAGATACACAATATATATTATTTGGCAAGAAAAGGAGGAATTTGCATACCCTTCTTTTTTTTTGCCATTTTTTATGAGTGTTTCTCCATGTGCTTTTATGATGCATGAATGAAGGGCATTTAAACGCGTTTTAAGACACATTAGCACACGGGCATGTTAGTACACCAATAATTCCAAACTATTCGATACAAGCAAATCGCCTAAATATTGGTTGGCAATCTCTCCAATTATTACTAATTATATAACACTTGACGAAACATGAAAGAACATGATACAATGAACACATCAAATAAGAGGAGGCAACACACATGAAAAAATTAAATGAAAAAATAGAAAGTCCAATAGAGCAAAAGGTAAGAGAGCAAAAGGAAATTAAAAAGATGCAAGATGAATATAGAGCAATGAAGGGCATGAGAAGAAATTACAATATGTAAATAACCGCCCCGCAACCCGGGGCAAAAGGAGAAATTAAATTATGAGAGAATACAGTAAAATATATAAATTCAATAAAGGCGAATACAGATACAATTATAAAGAGGCACAAATTGAATACATTACAAAGGTTGATTATGATTTTAACGACAAGATGGAATTAATAACTATTAAACTAGATGCGCCAAAAGTTTTAGATGCAAGCGGATTAAGCCGAGATGATTGGAAAGAAAGTCCTTTATATTGGGTAGAATATTACGACAACCAAATACAAGAGGAAGTTAGTTATATGATGGAGGGGGAATTTGATGTATAATTTTAAAATGCCAAATTGCGTACCGGAATATTTTAGAGAGATGGAGGAGCGAGAGATGGAGAGAGAGATGCAAGAGGACGAGCAAAGAGAGGCGGAGGAGCAAGAGAGGCAAAGAGAAATAGAGGAGGCGTATTCTATGGATAAATTTTTATTATGGGGTTCACATGGTTATGTGGAATTTACAATAATTGAGTTAATAAATTCTAAATATTTTGATGGTTATGACGACCACAACGATATAAAATTAAAGGGTTATACATTCGACAGTTTAAGAAGTATAGTAGAAACGCCCGAGGGAAATTTAATAACATATTTCCAAGATGATATATTTTAAGATGCAGAAATTGCATCTTTTTTTTATTTCCATACATTACTAATAACTATATTGTTAGAACACTTGACGACACATGAGATAACATGATACAATGGTTTTAGAGATTAGAGAGTAAGTATTCAATCAGTTAAACCTTTAGTGGCTCTGTGGTTGCTTTAATCCTTTCAATCTCTAAAATTTAAAAAACAAAGGAGATAAAAGCATATGATGATTAATGAATTTATGGAGAGAGTAAACGCCATTGATAATAAAATAAAAGTAACAAATGCACAATATGAAACAATAGAGATGGTTTACACATTTTATCCGGGTATGGGAAATAAAGACGACACCGCCGAAATGTATGTAAAATTTGGGATAATAATATTTAATGACATGCTACCAAGAGCCAAAGCATTTGCAGACATACAGACCCAAATACAAAGGAACAAAATGGAATTAGAATTAATCAAAAATACCGAGAAAGAATTATATAAATAACACTTGACGAAACATGAAAGAACATGATACAATAATTTTAAGAAATAAGAGCCGGCGAACAACCGGCAAAAGGAGAAATATTATGATAGGAAAATTCGAGTTATTACAATTCAACTATAGAGGTAAATGTATAAGTGCTATGGAAAGCATTGGAACGGGTTTACTCAAAATGTGGGCGTTACAAAATACAAATGGTAAAAAAATGACAATCATAAGAGATACAGAAACAAAAGAAATTTTATATGTTGCACAAGGTATGGGCAAAGATGAATTTCCAAAAATTACAGACAAGAAAGAGGACATTGAGGCATTAGGGTTAAACATAGATTTAGTAGGAGGCGAAAAATAATGATATGTAAATTACAACAATTATTAAATGAATTTGATGGAATAATGAGGGAATTTGAAAGCAAAGAGTTTAGGGTTTACGATTTGACAAAGTTATACGGTGTATGTTGCAAACTAGAATACCAAGCAAAGAAATTGATAAGCCAAGAAAATATTGAGGATATGGAAATTGTATACAAGATACAAGCATTAGAGCAAAACATATTAAATACAGTTACTAGAAAATTAAGGGAGGCGGAAGTTAATGAGTAAATTAGTAATGAGTTATATATGCCCAATATGCGATAGGATTTACAACGAATACCCGGCATTAAGTCGCCGGGATAATAAAACAGAGATTTGCCCGGCATGTGGACAAAAAGAGGCAATGGAGGATTATTTTAATTATTTGGAAAAGAAAGCAAAGGAGGATAAAAAAAATGTTTAATGATTATAATAAGAAAAAAAACTTTATGGTTGAATGGAAAGATACAAAGGGCAAGACCCATAACACAAAGGTTTTAAAGCGATGTATAAGCGCAAGCGATGCATTAGAGTATATTAGGAATACACGCACCACATGTTGCGGAGGGCGCGCGTGGTGGATAGGCACAGATGATTAATTATTACCCGGGAGAAATCCCGGGTATTATTTCATGTTGCGCCATATTCTTTTATGTGGTATAATTTAGGTAACATATTATAAATTTAAGGAGGTTTTTATTTTGAATATTAATTTAAAAAAACGCACACATTTGGTTATTAATGGGACATTTGACAACGCGAGCGATGCGATAGAAAGTTTAGGATATACAGAGATAAAAAACCATGAGCAAGGCGGACAGAAATTTAATGCATACAAAAATAATGAAACGGGCAAAGTTGTTGTATATAGGTCAATGGAAAATGAAGGTAGATTTATACAGAGGGTAACAGTTTCCCCGGAGGTAGTAGCACATGACAAACAAAAATAGAAAGACAATTATAAAAGAAATGATTTTAGGACAATTCCATGAAATACCCGGTTATGTTATTTGGGTTGGCAAAACTAACGGAGAATATAAATTAATAGATAAGAAAAAAATGGATAAGGCGGAAGTATTCAAAGTAGAAATGGAATTGGAAGATTTATCAAGTTATGTTGTGGAGTATTTAACCGAAACAAACACCACCGAGGCGGATATATGGAATTGACTAGAGCGAGATGCAGAATTAATTGCATCTCTTTTTTTACCATTAATTACATTATTGAAAGCACTTGACGAAACATGAAAGAACATGATACAATGGTTTTAAGCAAGAACGACATGCAAACAACCCGCCCGGTCAACCCGGCAAAGGAGAAAATAAATGAAAAAAGATATTAAAGGAACGGTAACAATGCCATTATCAGAGTATAACGAAATTATGCAACAATTATTAAAATATGAAAATGCTATAAAAGTTACCAAAGGATATGGCGATGAAATAAGATGCGACATAGACGTTGAAGTATTTAGAGAAATAATTACAGAGAAAAAAGCAAACTATCCAAACCAAGAAAAATATATTATGAGAGATGAATGGTATAGACAAGACTTTACAATTGCAGAATTACCAAAAATTGAAGAAATTCAAGAATAAGGCAAACAAAGGATTTAGTTAACTATCACCACGGGCGCAATAGAAATATTGCGACCCACCAAAGGAGGCAAATTATGAATAATATTAACAACAACATGAGCCAAAAAGAAATGAATAGAAGGTTAAAAGATGATTTGAGAGCCATTAAAAGACAGAGAAAAGCCAACCGCAAATTTTACCAAAAGAAAAGATTTATAATACCGGCAATAATAGTTGCACTAGCATTATTTAATATGGGAGATGCAGAAGTTGAGGAGGCAACAAAGAAAGGGTATACAGATGCCACCAAGACCACAACAGTTGCAAAGGTAGTAAAAGCACCGGAAGTTGTAAAGGTTGCAGAGAAAGCACCCGAGGTTGTAAAGGTTGCACCCGTAGTACCAAAGATACCAACCGAATATAAAAGCGCATTAAGAAGTGCAGAGAGTTATGGCGATATAATGAACATGAGTAAAAAAGGAATATACGACCAATTGATTAGTGAATATGGAGATAAATTCTCAAAGGCAAGCGCACAATATGCCGTAGACAACGCCAAGATTGATTATAAGGCAAACGCATTAAAGAAAGGTCAAACATATCAAGACACCATGAGCATGTCACCACAAGCGGTATACGACCAATTAATTAGTCAGTATGGCGAGAAGTTCACCAAAGCAGAGGCACAATATGCAAAGGATAATTTAAAATAATACCACCCGGGGAAACCCGGGAAACCTATTATTATAGGGGAGGGACAACAAATGAAAAATGAATTAAAAGATTTTATGAAAGCAATATTACAAATGATGGCAATAGTTGTTGGAATGTTTGGATTATTATTTATAGTTGTTTTAGGGTATGACATGGCAACAACACCACCCGCACCCATAGCACAAACCGCTCAAATATCAATTGTAAGTGAGCCGGAAGTTGAAACGATAGTTTATACCACCCGCACCGGGGAATGTTACCATATGGATTATTGCGACAGTTTAAGCCATAGCAAATACGAAACAACATTAGAGCAAGCAATTGCAGATGGTTACAGACCATGCCAAAATTGCGAGCCACCAACCGAGTAAACCCTTTTATTGTATTTGCAATATGATGCAACATAGGGTATAATAAAGGCATAAGAAAGAATATTAGGAGGCGAAAAAAATGGAAGAAATAGAAACTTATTTAGTGACAACAAAAGAATTAGTTAGTTATTTAAAAATTACAAAAACAACCATTGATAGATGGAGAAAGAAAGGCATGCCATTTAAACAAATAGGTAGGCACATAAGATTTGAGTTACCGGAAGTTATGAAGTGGATAGAGCAATACGAGCATCAAAAATAAAAAGCCGTTAGGGAGGCAATAACAATGGATAAAAACGAGAGCAAGGGAAACCCAAAATATTCACATGACGAGATGCAGATTATAAAAGAAAATTTTGCAAATGGAGCAACCGACACAGAATTAAATACATTATTATATTTAGCAGAAAAATACAAATTGGATATAATTGCCGGAGAAATATTTTGCATAAAAAAGGGAACGGGCAAAGCGCAGATATACGCCGGCAAGAATGGATTTTTAAATATAGCACATGCGAGCGGTCAATTTGATGGAGTAAAGACCGGGAGCAATGGGAGCATCAAAGAAGGCAATTTAGTTGGATATTGCGAAATATTCCGGAAAGATACGACACATAGTTTTTATATTGAGGTTGATTTTAATGAGTATGCAAGCAATTACGGTATATGGCAAACAAAACCAAAAACGATGATTGAGAAAGTGGCTATGAGCCAATGTTTAAGGTTGGCATTTAATGTTAGCGGTATGTATGGTATTGAGGAGATGGCACAATTTAACGATGAATTAGACAAAAGAGAAAATGCCAAAAAATCTAACAAAATAGATAAGGACAAAACAGATAATATTCCAATGAGTATTGGCGAAAAATCATTACTTAGAGAAGTTGCAAAGAGCAAAGGATTAAAAACAAATGAATTGATTAAGGAATACGCATTAAAAACTTTAAATATTGACGATATGAACGCAATGACGAGCGAGAGATGCAAAGCATTGACCGAAAGCATGAGGACAATGGAAACTATTACAGTAAATCAACAACTAGATTTAGAAAAATATGAGGGTTCACCGTTAGATTATACACCCAAAGAAAGGAAATCCAAAAAGAATAGCGAATTATTAAAGTAGTCAATTAGTAACCGGGAGAAATCCCGGTATTAATCAATATTGGGGCGATAAAATGGGCGATGATAAAGATTATGAAACCATGTATGAGAAATTGTTTAGGGAGGATATACAAGATAAAAAGAGAGCCGGGCGCGGAGCAATGCACAATAGCGGTAGGCGCGGAGGCGGTACAAAGGGCGTTAAGTCAGTAAAATTTGCGGTAGATTTTATGAGCGCGAAAGATAAAAGATTATATTTGAAAGCGGGGGAAATTATGCAAACTAATTATTATGATACATTGAAAAACATACCATCATTTGAGCAAATGCAAGACATGGAATATTCAAAAGCAAATGTTATAGCGGTTAAGGTAAGAGAGAATTTTACAAATAAACAAATGATAACGTATTGGAATATAAATAACGGTAAATTGTACGATAAGATTTATTATAAATTTGGAGTATTGGAAAAGCCACATTGCAGAGATAAGAAAAATAATCCATTTCACGGCAAAAATTATAAAGTGATAGATGCACATGAGAAATTAATTGACGATGTTTTAATTGAGCAAGAGCCGGAAGTTAAAAAATATCCATTTGAGCATATATCACAATTTGTTGCGGTTGATAATGGGAATAGTTTTACCGCCGTTGATATAGAGCAAAGCGAGAAAGATGCAGAGATGGAGGCATTGAGAGATTTATTAAAACAGAGCCAAGAATTAAATGCACAATTGACCGAAAAGTTGAAACTTGATAGAGGTTTAAAATTATCACTAGAGGGAGAGTTTAAAGGGCAAGAGATTTTAGAGCGTATGTTGAAATATGTTGATAATTTGATTGGAGAGAACATTTATAATATAGAGTTAAGCATCATAGAAAAAATATAAATGGGAGATGCAGAGAGAGTTATTCTTTTTGCATCTCTTTTTTTAATTGAGTAAATCCATGACATATAACCCGGGATATATACGATTGAGAAAATCCCTTTATATTGGCAATTTCTTTTTGCTTTACACCGTTTAAATACATTCCTAGTATTTCCCTTTCTTTAAATCTAACAGTTTTAAAAGCATCATTAAAAGTTTTAATTTCAACCCATTGCTCAATGTTGTTGTGAGGGTCAACAAGGGCGTTAATTTGTTTATAGGTTGTATAATTGCCCGTATCATCTAAATAAGTTAAATCACTAATTGGAATAGTAAATACTTTATTGCGTGTTTTTCTTAAAGCCATTTTAACCTCATTATCCATTACCCGGCTTGCATAAGTTCCAAAGGTTGCGAGGTCACAATTATAATGCAAGATTGATTTGGTTAAGCCTATTAAACAAATGGAAATAATTTCTTCTTTATCCAAGATGCCAAATAATTTTTTATCCCATTTATTAGCAATGTAGTATGCGAGTTTTAAATTGTCCTCTAATGATTTGATTTGTATATCAGTTATTTTATCCATAGCACCACCACCACCATTATTATTATATATTATGCGACCATTACAACCTATTACTCTTAAAAGCCGTTACAAGCGATATTTGAGGGTATAGAAAGAAGGTACACCATAAGCATTAATAAATATGTGTGTAATCCTATCACATTTTATCATAACCCATAATATACCTTTATTCGACAAATGAACGAACAACCATAAAAAAATTGATAAGGAGCAAGGGACAATATACAATGGATTTAGGGAAACCCATTATATTACATATTCTATATATCTTTTAATTGTCCTTCTTTATATTCAGAATATTTAAAATATATTTCTCTATAGATAGAATGATTAAGATAAGAATGATTAAACCATGATTAACCATGATTAGGGCATACCACAAAGCAAGTGAGAGCCAACGATTGAAAAATCTAATATTAGTTTTTCAATATTTACTATTAGTTTTACAATATCTATTATTAGTTTTTCAATATTTAAAGGGGGTTAACTATTAGTTTTTCAATATCCAACAAATGTAAACAATGAGTTATCCACAGACTTTGCACAAGGTAAACAATGGAAACTATTACTTTTACAATTCCAAATATTACGCATACATAAGCAAGGTAATAGTAATATTAATATTAGTTGACATATATAATACTAATAGTATATAGTTTATATGGGAGATGATTGGAAATGAAAGACTATATAGTTGCAAAATCAAATTCATTAATAACGGGCGGACATTTTGATTTATCAGTTACAGAGCAAAAAATTATTTTAATGTTGGCAAGCATGGTACAACCCGGAGATGAAATTTTTAAAATTTATAATTTGAATATAAAGGAATTTAATAAGTTATTGGGAATTAAAGGAACAAGTAAAAATACAGAATTAAGAAAAATTACAAAGGCGTTAAAAAGTAAAGTATTTGAGATTAAGGAGGGAAAAGACATTTTACAATTAAGTTGGTTGGGAGGCGTTAGGTATAAGACCCAAGAGGGATATTTAGAAATAAGTTTAGATATGAATTTAAAGCCATACTTATTAAATTTAGGCAAATTATATACATCATATAAATTGGAAAATATATTACAAATGAAATCAAAATATAGTATACGATTTTATGAGTTATTAAGATGCAGAACATTTAAAGATTTTAGAATTAAAGATTTTATTATTCCCATAGATGAATTAAAAACAAATATGCAAATAACTGAAAAATCATATAATTTATATACTAATTTTAAATTAAATATTGTTGATAGAGCGCAAAAAGAAATTGGAAAATTTACAGATTTACAATTTACATATAAAGAAATTAAAGAAGGGCGCAAAGTTATTGCATTAAAATTCTTTATAGAAAAAAATGAGAAATGGCAAAAATCAGATGCGGACGAAATTTTTAAACAATATGATTTATTAGGCAACCCGGACGATATTTATAAATAGACATTGTAAAAGTAATAGTTGGTAATTAGTGGACACATTACCAACCAATATTTAGGCGATTTGCGTAGGTTAAACGATAGAAAGATTTAAGCATTACAGTATTACCGACACATAAAATGCATTGTAGGGCATATTAGAGCGTTTAAATGGCATAGCATAAAACGCCATAAGAGAACATGGCATAATATATGGTAACATGAGAAATAAGAGGGGGAAATTATGATAAATATATATATAGCGGGTAGAATAACAGACGAGCCAAATTATAAAGAGCATTTCCAAAGAGCGCAAGATATGTTGGATAAAAAAGGATTTATAACGAGTAACCCGGCAAATGCTAATTTTAATTTTGATTTAGGTTATGACAATATAATGCATATTTGTTATGCCATGATTGACATATGCGAGGGCATTTACTTTTTGGACAATTGGCAACATAGTACCGGCGCACAATTAGAATATAAATACGCGGTTGATAATGGTAAATTTTTAATGTTTGAAAAGCCGGAGATAAAACAAAGGTTTAAAAGTTTAGAGGAGATAAAAAAACATTATGATTATATTGACAAAATAATGGCACAACCTAGAAAATAATGTATAATACAAATATACTACAAAAGTAATTTGGAGGGAGATGCGGGAGAAGTGGAGCGAGCGGAGGCAATAAATGTATTGCTTGTAAATTATCCCACAAGAGATAAAAGAGTTTTATGCGATGCATACGACATTGCAATTAATGCTATTAGAGCCGAGATAAAACGCATTGATGAAAAGGACAGAGAAATTAATTTTTAGGAGATGAAAAAAATGGAAATGGAAAGACTAATAACCGCAGACAGAAAAGTTTTTAGAGAGCCAAAATTTAGAGATACAAAAACGTTAACAGTATATAACAATTTTATATTGGCGTTACTCTATGCATTTGACTATAAAACAATTGAGCTTGCGAATTATTGCGGAGTTAGTCACGCGAGCGTAGAGCATTGGATTTATGGCATAGATGGGCGCGGGGTTTATCCAAAGCCGGTAAGTAGAAAAAAATTAGCATTTTATTTTAATACTAGCGAGGATTTATTATTTGGTTCATATGCAACAACGTACTCAAAGGGCGTAAGGAAGGTACAAAGGGAGCAAGCAGAGCGTTTAAGGTTCACCGCTAACAATCATAAGGTAATAGACAAACCTTTACTAT